>Ga0265293_10000209_pt1 | contig 145126 bp, 149 predicted proteins | sample Munlanlewell138R_FD_192505 | JGI IMG/M metagenome (GOLD analysis project Ga0265293, IMG submission 192505) | Leachate microbial communities from a municipal landfill in Southern Ontario, Canada - Leachate well 138R | ecosystem: Engineered > Solid waste > Landfill > Unclassified | place...
CCGGGGCGGGGCGGGCGGGTGGGGGGGGGGGGGGGGGGGCCGGTGGGGGCGCCGGTCGGGGTCTCGGTGGGGGCGCCGGTCGCGGTTCCCGTTGGCGTCGGGCTGGGCGTGGGGGTGGGCGTACCTGTGGGGCTCGGGGTGGGGGTGGCGGTGTCGGTGGGCGTCGGAGTGGGGGTGGGGGTGTCGGAGCCCTGGAGGGCGCCCTCGTCCGCGCCGACGAGGCGGGTGGCGACGACGATGCCGTCCTCCGCGGCGTGCGCGGCGGCGGCGGCGGCGTCCTCTGCGCCGGGGGCGGGGCCGGTGCTGCCGTTGAGGGCGGCCAGCATCGCCTGGGCGCTCTGCAGGTACTCGCGCGCGTCCTCTTGCGTCACGGTGTCCGGCTGCGACTCGATCACGTTCGCCAGCGACGTGGCGCTCTCTGTGAACTCCCGCAACTGCGCGCTGCTCAGCGGGCGGCCTTCCGAGGCGCTGTCGCGGATGCCCTGCACGGCGGCGCTCAGGCGGTCCAGTTGTTCCTCCGACGACTTGTGGGTGAGGTTCGGCACGGCCACCACCACACCGGGATCGGCCTCGCCCCCGCGCAGGCCGTCCAGCGCCGGCCCGCCGAGCGAGGCGACGCCAATGACGAGGGCGGCGAGGCCGGCGGCGGCGGCGACCACCACGCGCACGCGCTCGCGGAGGGGGACGGGGCGCTCGGCTTCCAGGGCGTGCAGGATCGCGGCGCGGGAGCGGTTGTGGAAGGAGTGGAAGGAGCGGCTGTCCGCAGCGTCCGCGTAGACGTGGTCCACGGCGGCGGCGGTGGCCAGCAGGTCGGTGAGTTCGGGATCCTCGCGGGGGTCCAGGTCGGACGGGAGGCCGCGGTCGCGGCGGTTCAGGGCCTCGTCCAGGCGCATGATCTGGGCGACCTCGAAGGGGTCGGTCACGGGCGTGCCCTCGGTGGCGTCGCCCGTGTCGCCCGTGTCGCGCATGTCACCCATGTCACGCATGCCTGAGAGATCGTCCCGTCGGTCCGTCATCACGACTCCTCGGTGGTCCCGCCGGCGCTTCCCGACGTTGCGGGTGTGTGGCGCGCCTCCACCAGGATTTCCTTCAACTTCTTGATGCCCTTGTGCTGGAGCACCTTGACGTTGGTCTGTTGTTTCTCCAGCGCCTCCGCGGTCTCGGCCACGGAGAGTCCGGAGCCGAAGCGGAGCATGATCACGTCTCGTTGGGCGTGCGGCAGGTCCTGGACCGCCGCGAAGACCTCCTCCACGGTGATGGCGAGTTCCGCCATCTCCTGCGGACCCCGCCGGTCGTCCGGCAGCCACTCCGGCACCTCGCCGGCGGTGGGCCGGGCGGCGGTGCGGCGGTAGTGCGAGACCACGTGGTTGCGGGCGATGCGGAAGAGCCAGGCCCGGAAGGGGCTGCGCGTCTCCAAGCCGTCAACCAGTGGCAGCGGCCGCCATTCGAACCCGCCCACGGAGCGCATGACCTTCAGGAAGATCTCCTCGGTCAGGTCCTCCGCGTCCGTGTCGTTGCCGACACGTGCGAGGCAAAAGCGGTAGAGGGAGGCGACGTAGTGGTCGTACAACGCCCCCACGGCCCGCTGATCGCCTCGTGCGGCGCGTTCCACCAGGGAACGTTCCGCATCGATCGACAGGTCCGCTGACGAGGGGTCGCGGCCGAACACGCGTGGCAGATGATCCGCCATCGGTGGCTGCTCCTTGAAGCGCGCCCCAGTGTAGGACAGTGCCGGACGGCCGCGGCGCTGCCGCCACTGCCGTCCCCATCGCCCGCCCTGTGCTGGGCCGCCTGAGGGAGCGCGCCACCGGCGCGCGCTGGGTCTTGTCCCCCCGCTGCATGAGGGATAACGAGGCGACTCCCCCGGAGGTTAACGCCACCCACACCCCGCGCCCTGCCCCGCACCCCGTCCCCGCCCGTCCCCGCCGTCCGAGGCGCGGCCGCGAGCCTCGAGGCGCGCCCGCCGGCGGCGCGGCCGCCCCCCTGGCCCGACGTCCGCACGCCCGAACCTGCCCGTATCGGCTCCAGGAGGGCTGCGCGGAGATGCTTTTGTCACGCGTCCGTGGGAGGCGATGGGAACGGTTTGGTGTCTTGAAGCGTTAGCAGAGATCGAGGGCTGCCGCCGGCTCTCGCCTCCAGGCGCCACCTGCAGGGCGGAACGGCGGCTGACTGTCGGGTTCTGAACACGCGACGGAGAGGGTCCGGGTATTGCGCAACCGTGATGCGGGCGAGAGAACTTTCTTATCGTTCGACCGGCTGAGCGTTAACCCCTAGGATCGCCGGAGCGTTTCCACGCTTGTGTCACCCTGTCCGCACGGCCTGCGCCGGGCGGTGGGGTGTGCATGGAATCACGAAGGGGACGGCCCCGGGCCCAGAGTGCAGCGCCGCGTTGGTGGCGTCTCGCTCGAGCGGCGGCATCAGTAGCCGCGTCTGCGCCAGGTCCGGACTTCGGCACCCCACAGCGAGAGGAGCGCCTTCGGCTAGCGCAGACTGACTTTCTCCCGATTACGACAGTCCAGGAGGACTAGACTTGACTCAAATTAAGAAATTCGCGTGGTACGGCTCGTCCGTCGCCTTCGCGGCTCTGCTGGCGGTGACCCTGCTGGTCACCGGCTCGGCGAAAGTCGCCAACGCGGACGCTACGGCGGTCAACGTGACCGTAGGGGGCACGGTCGAGATCGAGGTCGACAACACTTCGTCGACCAACCTCGACCTGGTGGTTGCAAGCATCCAGGCGGGTGGCACCGGCCAGGCCGAGTTCACGGACTCGACCGTGTCCGGCAAGCAGTCCATCGCCTGTGTTGACGATGCGACAACCGGTGCGGTGACGACTTGTGACCGCGACACGGACGCGAGCAACATCGCTCTCCGTGTCAACGGTACTGCCGTGGGTGTCGTGCTCGTCCAGATTGTCGAGTACAACGCGGGCGTCGCTCAGACCCCGTACACCATCGTCGTCACCGTTGCCGCTGCTGCGCCTGGTGCAGCCAGCGTGAACATCACGGTCCCGGCGGCTACTGCCTCCATCCCGGCCGTGAACGGCACGCAGACGATCACCGCTACGGCGACGAACACTGCTGGTGCTGCGATGCCGGACACCACTACTCAGATCACGTTCACGACGAACGCCGGTACGTTCGACCCGGCTGGCTGCAGCAACTCCACTGTCCCGACGCAACTCTGTGTCGCGGCGGTGGCTGGTGGTGCCGGCCAGGCGACTGTGACTCTGCAGGCCGCGGGTGTCCCCGGTCAGGCTACGGTCACGGCAACGGTTGGCACGGTCTCTGGTACCCGGAACGTGGTGTTCACGGGCGCGGTTGACGCCCTGTCCATCCGCTTCCAGTCCGAGATCGACCCCGATCCCGCCGTCACGACGTGGGTTGACGCTTCCAGCCCGGCTGCGGCTGCGGACGGCAACGCGTTCCGCGCTGTCGTGACCGGTACGGACGCCAACGGCAACGCGGTCTCCGGCGTCGGTGTCGGTGGTACTACCGCCGTGAGCCTGGCGTTCTCGGCCGCTGGCTGTGCCACCGCTGACGGCATCGGCAACAATGTGTCCTCGGCGGTTCTCGGCGCCACCATCGGCATCAACCCGGCCGGTGCCGCTGGTACGACCTGCACCGTCACCGCGACGGTCGGTACTGGTACGAGCCTGCGCACCGCGTCGGCCTCGTTCACCGTGGGCGCTGCCCCGGCGGCGAGCAACGTGGTGAGCATCGTGACCAAGTCGATCGCTCCGTCGGTCCTGACGGCGGTTGAGGTGAAGGTCGCGAACGCGGCGGATGTCGCGGTCGCTGACGGCACCGAGGTCGTGCTGGTCATGACCGGTGGCGGCGTCATCCTCGACACCTCCGCGTTCACCCGTGACGGTGTGGCGTCCTTCCGCTACGTGTCGCCGGCCACTGGCCCGGTGACGGCGGTTGCGTCGACCGACGCTGGCGCTGCCAGCGCCTCGGGCTCCGGCAATATCGCCATCGGCGATGTTACCGAGCCGGACGGTGATGACGTCGGCTTCACCGGGGAGATCTTCGGCTCCGGCGTGTCGACCGTGGTCTTCAACGGCGGTTCCCTTGACGACCTCGATGCTTCGGCTCAGGCCGCTGACCTTGTCTCCGTGTGGGTGACCGTCAACGTCGATGGCGTTGGCACCCTGATCGGGTACATCGTGGGCGCTCCAGACTTCGTGAACGCGGCGTTCATCGCCCACTTCGCGGACGGTCTGGGCGAACAGGCTGTCATCGTTGTGAAGTAGGGGAGCCCTCGGCGCCCTTACGGTTTCGATAGTGTTTGACCCTTGGGGTCGGGCTGACCGGGGACATGTCCCAGGCGGTCCGGCCCCAGGGGACAGCAACCCTCTTTAGGGCGGGATTCCTCAAGGAGAACTCATGGCTCTCATTCGGAAGATGGCGGGCCTTGGCACTGCGATGGCCCTTGCGGCTGTCCTGTTCGGGGCTTTCGCGGCCTCGGCGAGTGCTCAGGCCAATCCGCCGTTCACGGCGTACGGCACCGGCCTGACTGCAGGCGACACGATCTCTGCGTCCATTGACGGCGAAGCCTGTGGCGAGGCCACGGTGGACGCCGAGGGCAACTGGCTGCTCCCGATCGCCAGCGACCACGAGTGTGCCCCTCAGGTGGGCGACACGATCAACTTCGCCATCAACGGCGAGGCCGCGGCTGAGACCGCGACCTACTCGTTCGGTGGCGCGCCGGAAGACGTGGCCAACGGCATCGACCTGACGGTCGCTGACGGTGGTGACGACGACAACGGCGAGACCCCGGCGCCGGCCCCGACCGGCAACGCGGGTCTCCTGGGTTCCACCGGCACCAGCATGGCGCTGGTCCTGGCGCTCGGCGTCTTCGCCGCCGCCATGGTCGCCGGTGGCCGCACGGCTACCCGCCGCAACTAACAGCGGGTAGCAGGGGATAGCGGGAACAGGACGTGAAGCACCTCCGGGTACTCCTCGCACTGTCCGCGCTGTCCCTGGGCTTCGGCCTCTCTGCCGGCCCCTTCGCTCCCACCTCCGTTTCGGCGGAGGCGGAAGCGGGGGGGCCGGCTTCTCGTTCCACGCGCTTCCTCGGCTTCGTGTTCGCGGAGCCGGACGAGTCCGTCCCCACCAAGGTGCGCGCCATGGGCGCCGGCGGCGTGGTCTGCGGCACGGCCAGCGTGCGCGTGGTGGGCCCGGACCTGGGCTTCTACGACCTCGAAGTGACCGGCCACGCCGACCGCCCCGGCTGCCCGAGGCCGGGCGCGCTCGTCTCGCTGTGGCTGCTGTACGGCAAGGTGGACGACGGCGTACCCGCCGCCACCAGCGCGGCGGCCCGCTTCCTGCGCGGCCAGGTCACCACCATCTCCCTCGGCACCTCGGGCGCCCTCGGCTCCGAGGGCTGGTCCGGCGCCCCCCCGTCTCGCGGCGGCGTGGCGATCCTGCGCTGGAACGGCCCGGACGCGGTGCCGGTGGCGGATGCCGTGGCGCTGCTGGACGTGCGCGTCACCAGCATCTCCCACTACGACCCCGAGTCCGCCTCCATGCTGTCGTGGTTCCCGGACGCGCCGTCGTTCGTGCAGACGTACACGCACGTGGACGCGGGCGACATCGTGGTGGTGCGGGCGCGGTAGCCGCTACCCTTCTCCGGCTCCCTGTGCTGCGCCCCGCCTGTGCGGGGCTTTTCGTTTCGCCTCGGAGTATGGGGGAGAGGGAGGGGCGAGCGGGCAGACCCGCGTCCCGCTAGGGCTCGAGCCAGGCGATGGCGAGGAAGCCGGGGCCGAGGCGGGTGCCGGCGTGGCGCGTGATGGGGGCAATGTGGACCTCGGCGGGGTGGGCGTGGCGAGCGATCCACGTGGCCATGGCCTGGGCCGCGGCGGCCGATCCGCCGTGGTGCACCACCACTCGAGGCGCCTCGATATTCCCGGCGGCGGCGGCGAACCGGTCGCGCAGGGCGCGCAGGGCGTCCTCGCGGCTGCGTGGCATGGAGTGCAGGGAGAAGCCGTCGGCGCGGACGAAGGTGAGGATGCGCTGCGTGGTGTCCGGGTTGCCGGGCATGGCGTCGCCGGCCAGTTCTGGGTGCTCCACCAGCGCGAGCAGGCGCGTGGCGGCCTCGGACGCGCGGGCGAGGGCCTGGTCTGGCGTGGCGCCGGCGGCGGCGGCCTCCGCGGCGACCACGGCGCGCCAGCCCGCGGCCATCAGCAGGTCGTCCGAGGGCAGGTGCAGGAAGCGGCCGCCCTCCGCCTCCACGGCCGCGCGGGCCGCCTCCACGCCGCCGGCGGGGTGGCCCCAGGCCGCCATCTCGCCTCGCACGCGGTCCGAGCCGGGAGTGACGTACAGCACGGCGGCCCCGCCCGCCGCCGCGCGCCGGCACGCCTCCACCACCTCGCCCGCCTCCGGCAACGCGGCGGCTTCGAGGGCCAGGCGGGGGATGTTCTCGCGCTCGATGAGGAGCGGCGTGTCCGCGGGCGCGGAGACAATGCCGTGCGACCTGGCCAGGTCGGGCGGCAGGCTGAGGTGCGCGTCCACGACGACGTGCAGGGGGGCGCCGGCGGTGCTGGACGTGGGAGAGGTGCGAGAGGTGCTGGTCATGTTCGTCATGGGGCGAAGGACTTCCCGGCGGACGCCCCGGCGCGCCTCGTGACCCGCGCTCTCGTGGAGGGAGGCGGCGACGGATGGCACCAGCAGGGGCGCTGTGTTAGCGTGATCGAGTCGCAATCCGCGAGGATCGCCCCAGTGTGGGTACGCCTCGCAGGTTTGCGTCGGCGGCAACCTCCCCGGCCGCGGAGCACCACTGTCCCCGTCGTGCGCGAAGCAGTGCACGAGGATCGGGCGCTGCGGTACCCCTCCGACCGGACGAGTCGCCGTTCCGTACACCAGTGTAGAGACGACGCGCCAGAGACACAGCGCCAGGACGGGTACCAGTCGCGCATGCCACAGACGGTGGAACACAGAACCGAAATCATCGAGCAGTACAAGCGGGGCGAGGGTGACACCGGCTCCCCGGAAGTCCAGGTCGCCCTGCTGACGGACCGCATCACGCGGCTCACGGAGCACCTGCGAGAACACACGCATGACTTCGCCACTCGGCGCGGCCTGCTGAAACTGGTGGGGCAGCGCCGGCGCCAACTTCGCTACCTGTCGAAGAAGGACGTCACGCGATACCACGACCTGATCCAGAGCCTGGGGCTGCGCCGCTAACGCGCAGCCCTTTCGCGTTTCGCCGCGCCGTCCGAGGGCGCACCCGGGCCTGCTCGGCCCTGCCTTGAGAGCCCTCGGACGCAACGGTGACCGCCTCGGGGCGAGCGAGCCGCGCACGGACTGGCGGCAGAGAGCAGAGCACGAGACCCGACCGCCGCGGTCGATCCGCCCGAAGCACCGGGCGCCCGCGGTCCCCGCCTCACCCGGACGGCGACCCGCAGGCCCTCACCCCTTCGCCTCGATCCCCCCGCGTCGCCGGTCCTCCCCCCTCGTCCCGCCCGCACCAGGGACCGAACCAGTGACCTGAACCACGTTGTTGTGGAGCCAGAGAGAACAGAGAAAGCAGCAAAGAGAGACCTCATGAACACCGCAGCGCAGACGCGCACCTTCTCCCGCGAGATCGAGGGCAAGACCTTCGAGATCGGCCTGGGCAAACTCGCCCCCAACGCCCTGTCCGCCTGCACCGTGCGCTACGGCGACACGGTGGTGCTGGTGACGCTGTCAGACGGCGAACCGCGCCCGGGCATCGACTTCTTCCCGCTGACCGTGGACTTTGAAGAGCGCATGTACGCGATCGGCAAGATCCCGGGCTCGTTCTTCCGGCGTGAAGGCCGGCCGGGCACGGAGGCCACGCTGGCCGCGCGCATGACGGACCGCCCCATCCGCCCGCTCTTCCCGAAGGGCTACAAGCGCGAGGTGCACGTGGTGATCACGCTGCTGGCCTCTGACCGCCAGAACCCGGCGGACGCGCTGGCCACCACGGGCGCCTCCATCGTCATCAACAAGTCGCCGCTGCCGTTCGAGGGCCCCGTCTCCTCCGTGCGCGTGGCGCGCGTGGAGGGGCGCCTGATCGCCTTCCCCACATACGCGGAGATGGCGGAGTCTGACCTCGAACTGACCGTGGCCGCCACGGACGACTCGATCATCATGATCGAGGCCGGAGCGAAGCAGATCCCGGAAGCGGACCTGATCGAGGCGATCGAGTTCGCGGAGGGCATCTGCAAGACCCTGAACGACCTGCAGCGCGAAATCATCCGCGAAGTGGGCGAGGAGAAGCAGGTCTTTGTGGCGCCGGAGGAAGACACCACCCTCCGGGACCGCGTGGACGCCGCTCTGCGCGGCGAAGAGAAGATGATGCGGGACGCCGTCCAGGGCGAGGGCTTCCGCGGCATTGACGAGGTGGCCCGCTTTGCCATCGCCCGGATGGAAGAGGACGGCGGCGACCCGGAGTTCGACCGTCGCGCCGTCACGGCCATGGCGGAGGGCGTCATCAAGGCCCACGTCCGCCAGCGCATCCTGGACGAGGGCCTGCGGGCGGACGAACGCCAGCCGGACGACATCCGCGAACTGGACGCCCAGGTGGGCGTGCTGCCTCGCGTGCACGGCTCCGGCCTCTTCCAGCGCGGTCAGACGCAGGTCCTGACCGTCGCCACCCTCGGCACCCTGCGTGACCGCGCGAAGATCGACGCGATCTCGCCTGCCGAGTGGAAGATGTTCATGCACCACTACAACTTCCCGCCGTTCTCGGTGGGAGAGGCCCGCCCGATGCGCGCGCCCGGCCGCCGCGAGATCGGCCACGGGATGCTGGCGGAGAAGGCGCTGGAGGCAGTGCTGCCGCCCTTCGATGAGTTCCCCTACACGCTGCGCCTGGTCTCGGACGTGCTGTCGTCCAACGGCTCCACGTCGCAGGCGGCGGTGTGCGGTTCCACGCTGGCGCTGATGGACGCGGGCGTGCCGATCCAGGCGCCGGTGGCGGGCATCGCCATGGGGCTGGTGACCAGCGACGAGATGGCCACCCAGTGGTCGCTCCTCACGGACATCGCCGGCATTGAAGACGCGCTGGGCGACATGGACTTCAAGGTGGCCGGCTCGGAGCAGGGCATCACGGCCGTCCAGTTGGACATCAAGTTGAAGCGCCTGCCGGAGAACTTCCTGACGGAGGTCTTCGCCAAGGCTCGAGACGCCCGCCTGCGCATCCTGGACGTGATGCTGAAGGCCATCCACGATCCGCGTGAAGAGGTGGGCACCTACGCCCCCAAGATCACGATCGTGCACATCGACCCGTCCAAGATCGGCGCGGTGATTGGGCCCGGCGGCAAGGTGATCAACGCGATCATCGCGCAGACCGGCGCCTCCATCGACATCGAGGAGGACGGCACGGTCTTCATCGGCGGCCAGGACGCCGCCGGGGTGGAAGCGGCGGTGCGCCAGGTGCAGGGCCTGACCAAGGAGATCCAGGTGGGCGAGGTCTTCGAGGGCCCCGTCAGCCGCATCATGTCCTTCGGCGCGTTCGTGGAGATCCTGCCGAACAAGGACGGCATGGTGCACATCTCCGAACTGTCGGACGAGCGCGTGGACCGCGTGGAAGACGTGGTCAACGTGGGCGACATGGTCAAGGTCAAGGTCATCGAGATCGACAACCTGGGCCGCATCAACCTCTCCATCCGCGAGGCGGAAGCCGAGGGCCCCGTGGGCATCCGCGAGGGCGACGATGGCAACGACGATCGTCCGCAGGTGCGCCGCGGTGGCGGCGGCAGCGGTGGGCGCGGCGGTGACCGTGGCCCGCGCGGCGGCGACCGGGGCGACAGGGGCCCGCGCAACGGTGGCGGCGGCGGGTTCCGCGGCGGCGACCGTGGTGACCGAGGCAGCGACCGGGGTGACCGGGGTGACCGTGGCCCTCGCGGCGGCGGTGGCGGCGACCGGCCGTCGCGCCCGGAGGGTGGCGGTGGTGACCGTCCCCCGCGTCCAGAGGGCGGCGGCCGCCGCTGGTAGCGGCTCCCCGCTTGTAGAGCGAACACCAGCAGGGCCCGGCGCATGCGCCGGGCCCTTCTGCGTCCGATCAGGGATCAGGACGAGCCTAGACGCGGACCACAACCCCCTCGCCCCGGAGGAGCAGGCCGTCCAGCGAGGACGCACCGCTCCTGATTGAGTCAAGTCACGGAAGTGCCCCGGGCTCTCGCCCGGGGCACTTCTGCGTCCTGTGCCTGCGTCCTGTCCCTGCGGCAGTCCTCGGACGGGAGCGCGCTACACGGCGAGGGCGTCCGCGACGTCCGCCAGTCCGAGCGACTCCAACTTCTCGCGGCTGGGGGCGCTGGTGCTGGTGTCCCAGCCGGCTGCGCCGAACCAGTCGTTCTTCATGGTCTCCAGGTCGATCGTGAAGCCCTCGTGCGGGCCGGCCTTCAGGGGCGGGTTGCCCAGGATGCGGCCCGGCACCTGGCGCGCGGCGGGGTTGTTGCCGTGCTTGACGGCGAACGCCATGCGCAGGTTGGCGATGCGCTCGCCCACCTGGTCCAGTTCCTGGTGCGTGGTGTCCCAGCCGGTGACCAGGTTGATCCACTCGGGGATGCGCTCGGTGGGGGACATCGTGTAGATGAAGTAGCACATGCCGGCGCTGTTCATGACGTGCGCCTGCTCGTGCGCGGCCTTCAACTGCGGGCCCTTCTCGTCCACCTGCCGCCGGTCCTTGGGGCCTTCCGGCATGGTGGGGAACCTGGAGGACTTCCCGGGCGACCAGAGCGTGTGACGGCCGGGCGTGGGGTCCAGCGCGTAGGAAGCGGCGAAGCCCACGTCCAGTTTCGGGTCGTGCATGGGAGGCTCTTCGCCATCAATGCTGGTCACGAAGTCCAGCGCCTTGCCGCCGAGTTTCTGCGAGGCCACGCGCGAGCCGTCCGCCAGCAACTCACCCAGGGTGCCCTCGCGGCGGCCGATCTTGTGCAGGGCCTCCAGCACGCCGGAGGCGTTGCCCCACTTCAGGTCAATGCCGTCCGTGTCCTCCTTGGTGAGGAGGCCGTTCACGTACAACTCGATGGCGTAGGAGATGGTGGCGCCGGTGGCGATGGTGTCCAGGCCGTACTGGTTGCACCAGTGGTTGATGGAGATCATGGCGTCCGTGTTGTTGACGCCGTTCATCACGCCGAAGGCGCCCATGGTCTCGTACTCCGGGCGGTGGGTGTGCTTCGGGAAGGCGAACTCCCCTCGGTCGCTGCCGTCCACGGACTCCGCGCCGCAGGCCACGGGGCAGTGCCAGCAGGCGTACTTCTTCTCCATGGACTCGTTCATCACGGGCCCGTTCATGTTCGCCATCGCCATGTCCTCGACGAGGTCGACCACGCCGACACCGCCCCAGTTGAGGACGGGCGCGTCGCCGTTGATGGCGGAGTTGGCCGTGATGCCGGTGGTGCCGAAGGTGGTGAAGAACTGCTTGGAGCCCTGGTTGAAGCCCTCCAGCGAGGATTTCACGGTCAGCAGGATCTCCTTGGTCTGGGCCATGATCTTCTTTGTGGGGTGGGCCACCACGGCCTTCAGGTTCTTGGAGCCCATCACCGCGCCCACGCCGGAGCGGGCCGCGAGGCGACCTCGTTCGTTCGTGATGCCGGACATGATGCTCAGGTTCTCCCCGGCCGGTCCGATCAGCGCGACGCTGATCTTCTTGCCCAGTTCCTCCTTCATCTGATCCTCGACGTCGATGGCCAGGCCGCCCCAGTACTGCGAGGCGTCCCGGATCTCCACCGTGTCGTCATTGATGTAGAGGTAGACCGGGTGCTCGGCGCGGCCGGAGACCAGCAGGCCGTCATAGCCCGTGAACTTCAGGTGCGGACCGAAGTCGCCGCCGCAGTTGGCGTCACCCCAGCCGTTGTTCTTCGGTGACTTGCAGACCACCTGGAAGCGCTGCCCGAAGAGCGGGGTGCCCGTGAGCAGCCCCGGGAAGAACCCGAGGATGTTGTCCGGGCCCAGCGGGTCCGCCCCGGCGGGGATGCGGTCAAACAGCAGCCGCGAGCCGAGCCCGTAGCCGCCGAGAAGCGACCGGTAGGTGGCCTCCGGCAGTTCTTCCGTGGCGATCTCGCCCGTGGTGAGGTTGACGTTGAGGATGCGGCCGTTGAAGGCGCGGTCGGACATGCCTGCTCTCCCTCCGCGAACCGGCTCCAACCGAGGAGCACAGCGCGATGCCACATTATAACGAACGAGCCATCCTTCGTGCGTCGCTCTACACACGACTCACGGAGCGTGCGGGTCAGCGACCCCCGGCAACATTGACACTTCGCGCGTTCAAAGCATAATGTTCGTCATGGCACTGCTTATTGACGCATCCTTCCCCGGACGACCATCAATAGGAGGTGATCACGGAAGGGATGTTCGCTCGACATGGCGGGCTAGGAAAGATCGACGCAGACGAGAGGACTTCCATGACCCGGACTTTGTCGTCATCCATGCGTACTCATGGTACCCGAGGCATCGTGGTTGTCACTGCGGTGGCGTTACTACTTCTGGTGACTGTTGCGGCGGTCCAGGGAGCGGTGGCCATCTACGATGTCGGTGATAAGTACCTAGCAGGGCGCGTCTATTATACGCCACCTGGGAGTGGATACCACGTCACCGGGCGTGATTATTCTGGATCGACCGGTGGAGGCGGATACACCCACTGGCAGGTGTGGAACCTGGCCGACTGGAATACAAGTTCCACGCCGACAGTTCTGAACGGTTGGTCCTGGACGGAGCCAATCCGCACGAATCCTACTCGTGGAGGGACATGGTGGACCTCAAGCACGCCATCGATCTGGTACTTTGGACCCACCAGCCTGGCTACCACTATGGACTTCCGGCACAAGCGAAATGTCGCCCCTTTCAACTGGGTGAATAGTTACTTGCAGGTAAATTACTGATGAATGCCGCTTCAACACACACCTATCGGACGGGAGTCCAGACCATTAAAGGGGGCAGGCGTGACAATTAGTTCGACGCATTGGATTGCCAGTTCCATCTTAGTTATAACCGCCATCACTATTTCGGTAGTAGTAGTTGCCTCGCACGCTTCCGCTGACGTTGGATATCCTGACGATCTGTGGCCTGCATTCACCGCTCGCTACCGGGAGGTAACGGCGGTCGGCGAGCATGTCGGCGCGACCGGATCGGCAGTGTACGATCTAGATTTCGATTCACGTTCGAGCTGGACACGGACCAACGTCCAGCACTCGCATCCCGATCGGCAAGGATCACAACAATCCTTCCAAGGCAGCAAGTTCACGATAACCCGTTGGGGATTCCCTCCAATACAGACGTCATACCCAGACGGAGAGTACGCGTCGCCGGGTTACTGGCTTGTACTCTGGGACACTGCCTTCGACGGCCCTCCCGAGGCCGACGGCGCCACCACAAAGTACTCTCAGGTCTTTCCGTGCGCGCGCGATGCTTCTGTTGACTGTCGGCTCACGCGGACGGTCACACTGGACACGGAGAGCAAGATCCCTCTCCGGGTGGAGGAGCATCAGAATGGCGAACTTGTCTATCTCTTCGAGATGATTGATTTGGACATATCCGCGGACTGAGAGCCTCGTACAGCAACACCTAGGCATCCGGGCATCAAAAGCCCGACCGGTTCTCGCCACGGGTCCTACTCTGAAAGGCGACAGAGAGGAGGCCCCGTGGCCGGAGAACCGCAGATCACCACCCTGCCCAACGGCCTGCGCGTCATCGTTACGCCCGTCCCCACCGCCCAGGCGGCCGCCGTCACCTACTTCGTCGGCGTCGGCTCTCGACACGAGGAGCCGGAGACCAACGGCGTCTCCCACTTCATCGAGCACATGCTTTTCAAGGGCACCACGAAGCGCCCCACCGCTCCCGAGATCTCCGAGGCGATCGAGGGGACCGGGGGCAGCCTCAACGCCTTCACCACCAAGGAGATGACCTGCTACTGGAACAACCTGCCCTTTGAGCACGTGGAGACGGGCATCGAGGTGCTGGCGGACATGGTGCAGCACTCGGTGCTGGACCCCACGGAACTCGAGCGCGAACGGCCGGTGGTCCAGCAGGAGATCCGGCGCGCGCATGACTCGCCGGGCGCGTTCGTCTCGGAATTGCTCTCGCGCGCCACGTTCGGCGATCAGCCGGTCGGCTGGCCGATAGCCGGAACGCTGGAGACGGTGGACGCCATGACGAGGCAGCACTTCGTCGACCACATGGCGGCGTTCTACACCAGCGCCAACTCCGTGCTCTCCATCGCCGGCAACGTGGACCCGGCCCAGGTGATGGAGGTGGTAGAACGCGAGTTTTCCGCGCTCCCGCAGGGCGAACCGGCGCCGGAACGTTCCGCTCGCCACGAGCGGCCAGAGCAGCACATCCAACTGGACGACCGCGCGATCGAGCAGACCAACCTGGCGCTGTCCGTGCTCGGCATGGGGCGGCGCGATCCGGATCGTTACGCGCTGGACGTGATGAACACCGCGCTGGGCCGCGGCATGTCCTCCCGCCTCTTCAAGGAGGTGCGCGAGCGTCGAGGCCTGGCGTACTCCGTGGGCTCCGGTTCCACGCGCTACCGCGACATTGGCTCCATGACGGTGAGCGCGGGCGTCACGCGCGAGAACCAGGAGGAGGCGCTGCGGGTGATCGTGGCGGAGTTGCACGACCTGGCCGAACGGCCCATGCCGGACGAGGAGTTGAACCGCACGAAGGACTACGCGGCGGGCTCGTTCCGCCTGTCGCTGGAGACGCCCATGTCCTTCGCGCAGCGCTGGGGCGCCCAACTGCTGCACGACGGGGAACTGGAACCGGCGGACGTCACGGTGGAGCGCCTGCAGGCGGTCACCGCGGAGGACGTGCAGCGCGTGGCCCAGCGCCTCTTCGGGGAGCCCCGGTTCTCCCTGGCCGTCGTCGGCCCGTCCGCATCCAAGGATCGGCTGGACGCGATCCTGCACGACATCGCCTGACCCGCCACCCCGGGGTAGCCCTGAAACGAGAGCGGCGGACGAAAGAGGCCCCACCTGAGGTGGGGCCTCTCGTCCACGCCCGTCCACGCCTCGGACGGCGTCAGGGGGCGGAGCGGTCGGGTGGCGGCTCGCCGCCGAAGACCAGCCCCGGCGCCCACGGCGTGCCGAGGGCGGGCAGCACCCAGCGGTCCAGGCCGATACGGCCGGCCACCTTCCACGCCAGGATCAGCAGCACCGCGCCCAGGAACAGCACCGGGTTGGTAGACGCCGAACCGGCCAGCATGAAGTTGAAGTTCATGGTGGCGGTGCCCAGCGCCGCCAGGCCCACCAGCAGTCCCATGATCAGCGCCAGCCCCGCGACCACCTCGCCCCAGGCGATGAGCGGCGCGAACCACTCGTACCACTGGTTGTCGAGCATGTACTGGATGAAATCGCGGTACCAGTCGTAGGTGATGGTGCCGCGGCCGCCCTCCGGGACCACGACGATGCGCTCCCAGAAGCCCTGCAGCGCGGCCCCGTTGTTGTCCACCCAGCCGTCGCCGCGCACCTTGCCCCAGCCGGAGTGCAGCCACTGCCAGCCGATGTAGAAGCGGACGAGCAGCCACAACGGCGCGAAGAGGCTGCTGGCGAACAGCGAGCGATACCAGGAGGGGTCCGGGAACTCCTCCGGCCGCACCTGGTGCAGGCGATCCAGGCGGTCAAGCGCCATCTCCGGCTCCCTTCGTCGCGTCGGTCGCCCTCGCGTCCGAGGGGGCCGCGAAGGTGCGCAGCACGCGCTCACCCACCAGCCACATCACCACCACCGCCGCCAGCACGGGGAGCGCGCCCCAGAGGGGATCCCAGTACTCCGTGGCCACGAGGGCGAGCGCGCCCACCAGGAGCCACGCCACGATCCCGGCGGCGACCTTACCGGCTGACTGCGCCTGCATGTCGACCTCCTTCACTCCTCCCGTAAAGTAACCGAATGGGGCGTACGCCAGAGTGCGAGTCGTCCCGTTTCTGGTGGGACGAACGCCCGACTCGCGTTGTCGCAGGGATCGAGGTCACTCCATGGCAGGCCTGGACTCGCTCGCGGACGCCCCCACGGTCGCCCGCATCGTCATGGCGGCGACGGGCGAGACGCCGAACGACCTGCGCATCGTGGGGCGGGGCGTGACCTCCATCGGCTGGCGCGTGGACACGGACGGCGGCGCGTACTGCGTGCTCGTCGCCGTCCCGCGGGAGTCGTACCAGGACGCATCCCCCGGCACGGACGCGCAGTTCGAGGCGCGCTCGGCCGTCCTCGCCGCGCTGCACAAGCGCGACACCCGCTGCCCCCGCCCGATCGCGACCGACCGCTCGCCCGGCATCCCGGAGTCGCTCGCCGCCTCGCGCTGGATGGTGAGCACCTGGATCGAGGGCGACCCGGCCAGCACCCCGCTCCCGGACGTCGTGGCGCGCGACGCTGGCGAGGTCACGGCAGCCCTCCACGCCCTGCCGGCGCGGGGCTACGGCCTGCTGGTGGACACGGCGGAGGGGATCCGGGGACGCGAGGACGAGCCCGGCGCGGACCTCACCTCACGGTGGGGGGTGGAACTGTGGCCGTACGACGGCCGCCCGCTGATGACGCACCCCATTGTGCAGGCGGCGCCGCGCCTGGCCCTGGCGGCGGGGGCCCTGCGCGAGCAGTTGCTCGGCTACGCCGGGCGCACCGCGCGGGCCGTCTGCCACACCGACCTCAACCCCTCGCACTTCCTCGTGCGGGACGGGCGGCTGGCGGGCATCATCGCTTTCGGTGATGCAGCGGTGGCGCCGCCGGCCTTCGACATCGCCTCGTTCGCGTTCTTCGGGGGCTGGGAGAAGACGGAGCGCTTCCTGGAGGGCTACGCGTCCAACAGCGTTCTGCGTGACCTCCGCCGCGCGGAGGCGTACCAATTGGCGGTGGTGCTCGCCCTGCAGAAGGTCCACAAGCACACGAAACTGAAGCCAGACGCGGAGCGCCTCGCTCGGGCGGTCGCGTTCCTGGAGGAGACGCTGCCGTTGGCGACGCGCCGGAGCCACGCCTGATGCCCCACGTAGACCTGCCCTCTGGTATCCGCATCCGCTACGACGAACGCGGCCCGCGCACCGCGCGCCCGCTGGTGCTGGCGCACGGGTTCACGGTGAGCCTCGAAATGTGGTTCCCGCAGATGCACGTCCTTTCGCAGGACTACCGGCTCATCACCTGGGACGCGCGCGGCCACGGCGGCTCTTCCGCGCCGTACGAAGTGGAGACCTACACCATGCCGGCGCTGGCGCAGGACCTGCGGGGGCTCCTCGGAGCACTGGACGCGGTGGACGGCGCGGTGGTGGGCGGCACGTCCTTTGGCGGGATGATCGCCACCCAGTACGCCATGGACCACCCGGCCGACGTGCACGCGCTCATCCTGAGCGACACCACCACCCGCGGCCCGGACGCCCCGGACACCCCGGACGCCCCGGACGCTGAGCGCGGCACGCCGGAGTGGGCCGGCGACCCGGGGCTGGAGGGCGGCCTGCACGCGATGCGGACGCGGCCAGACCTGACGGAGGCGCTGACGCGGCTGGAGGTGCCCGCACTGGTGATCGTCGGCACGGAAGACGGCATGATCCTCCCGGGCCTGCACCGCCTGGACGGCCTGCCAACGCGCCGCCTGGTACGGCTGGCGGGCTGCGGCCACGGCACCAGCAGCCAGCGTCCCCGCGAGTGGGGCGAGGAGGTGCTCCGCTTCCTGGCGGACGTGGACGCAGGCGCCCCCCTGGGCGAGGACGAGGTGCGCTAGGCTCCGAGCCTTGCGCGCCCGCGGCACACAACGGGATGGAGCGGGAATGCTCGCACTACGTAGCACCCTGGTGATCGACGCGCTGGACACGGCCGCGCTGAAGGCCGCCGAGCGCACGGCCGCGGACGCGGTCCTCATTGACCTTGCGCATCCCTCCGTGCACGGACAGCGCGAGGAGGCCCGCGCGCTGGCTTCGCGGCACGCGCGGGCGATCGCGAAGACGGGGCGGGCGGTGCTGGTGCGCGTCTCCGACACGCGCTCCGGCGAGATGGAGGCGGACGTAGCCGCCGTGGTGCACGCCTCGCTCGCCGGCGTGGTGGTCTCGGCCGTGGAGGAGCCGCAGGACGCGCGAGACGCGGACGTGCTGGTCCGGAAGTACGAGATGCGCTCGCGGCTCACGCCCGGGGAGGTCGACCTGATCCCGGAGATCGACGCCGCGGAGGGCCTGGTGGCCCTCTACAAGATCTTGCTCTCGGTGGACCGCCTGCGCGTGATCTCGCTGAGCGTGGACGGGCTGCGCCGGGACCTGCGGCTGGGCGCGGAGGTGAGCGCGCTCTACGACCACGCGATGGCGGAGGTGGCGATCGCGGCAGACGCGGCGCGCATGCCGTGGATCGTCCACGTGGCGCACCACCGCCCGGGCGTGGAGGTGATCCCCACGCGCGCGCACCAGTTCGGCGCCGCCGGTGTGACCGTGCACAACGAGGGCGAGGCGCGCGGCATGAACTCCCTCTTTGCTCCCGACCCGTCCGAGATGGCCATTGCCCGCGCGATGGTGGCGGAGTGGGCGCGCGTGCGGAAACGCGGCGGCCGCGTGGGCGTGGTGGCGGGCGAGGTCCCGCAGGCGGCGGGCTACGACCGCCTGGTGGACCGCCGCACCGTGCGGCGCGCGCGCGTGCTCCTGGAACTGGCGGAAGCCATCGACCGGCGCGAGGCGATCGAGTAGGCCGAGTGGGGCGGCCGGACTCAGTCCGCTGCCCGAGCGTCCTCGGCGTCCTCGGCGTGCCCGGTGTACCCGGTGTGCCCGGTGTGCCCGGCGGAGTCCAGGTTCGCCCAGAGTCCCGCGAAGGACGGCGCCAGGCGTGCCAGTTCGTCCAGGTGTTGGGCGGTCAGGTCGTTGAGGCGGGCGTGCCCCGCCTCGGTCAGGCGCACGCGCACCACGCGCAGATCCTGCGCGTCGCCCTCCCGCACCACCAGGCCGGCGCGCTGCGCTCGGTCCACCGCCTCCACGGCGGTGTGGTGCTTCACGACGAGCGAGTCCGCGAGTTCACCGATGGTGGGACCGCCAGGCGTGCTGCTGCCTCGGACGGCCAGGAGCAGTTGGTGGACAGCGGGCGAGAGGCCGGCCGCGGCGGCGGCCTGCTCGCTCCAGTGCACGAACCGTCGCAGGCCCGTCCGGAACTCAAGCAACCGCCGGTAGTCCTCGTCTGAGGGTGGAGCAGCAGGAGTCTGCGGGGGCTGGGAGGTCCGGCGTTCAGGCACGACTGGAGTCTAGCGCCGGGGTGTGTTTATATCGTCATACGATATGCATCCTGCGCGACTCCTCCTGCTGACCGTTGCTGGAGCGTTCCTGGGGCTGGTCGGTGGGGTCGCTGCCTGGGGGCTCCTGCACCTGATCGGTCTCATCACCAACCGGGCGCTTTACGGGCGCTGGGCCTGGGACCTCCCGCCGACGACGATGCTCGAGCGCTCCCCGATGATCGTGATCGCGGCCGTGGCCGGCGCGCTCATCGTGGCCCTCATGGCGCACGCCGCCCCGATCATCCGCGGCCACGGCATCCCCGAGGCGATGGAGTCCATCCTGCTCCGCCAGAGCCGGATCGCGCCGCGGGCAGCGCTCCTCAAGCCACTCTCGGCCGCCATCGCGATCGGGACCGGTGGGCCATTTGGCGCTGAGGGGCCGATCATCGTCACGGGCGGGGCAAGCGGCTCCTTGCTGGGGCAGGTCATGCCGGTCTCGCCCTCCGAACGGAAGATCCTGCTGGCCGCCGGCGCTGCCGCCGGGATGTCCGCCACGTTCGGCGCCCCCCTCGCGTCGATCGTGCTCGCCTTTGAACTGCTGCTCTTCGAGTTCTCCAGCCGCTCCCTGGTGCCCGTGGCCACGGCCTCCGCGGTCGCCGGCGCCATGCACTACCGCCTGATCGACGTGGGCCCGCTGTTCGAGGCGCCCACGCACGAGTTGGCGGGGCTGACGGCGCTTCCCTCGTACGCGGTGCTCGGCCTGCTGTGCGGCGGCCTTGCGGTGGTGGTGGCCCGCGGCCTGTTCCTGGTGGAGGGCGGCTTCCGGCGCCTCCCGGTCTCCGAGTTCTGGCACCCGGCCATCGGCGCGCTTGGCTTTGCGCTGGTGGGGCTGCTGGTGCCCCGCGTACTAGGGGTGGGCTACGACGTGATCGAGGACATGCTGTCGGGACACCTCGCGCTGAGCACGGTGCTCGCGATCTTCGCGGCCAAACTCGTTGCGTGGTGGCTGGCGCTGGGCTCCGGGACCTCCGGCGGGACGCTCGCGCCGGTGCTCATCGTGGGCAGCGCGTTTGGGGCGGCGCTGGCGCTGATGGTGGGGCAGTGGACGCCGTTCGAAGTCTCCGCCACGGGCTTCGCGCTGGTGGCGATGGCCGCGACGTTCGGCGCGTCCACGGGCGCGAGCCTGACGGCGATCGTGTTCATGTTCGAACTGACGCAGGACTACCGCATCGTGTTGCCGCTGATCCTCGCCACGGTGCTCGCGGACCTGGTGGCCTCCACGCTGCTGCGCGACACGCTGATGACGGAGAAGTTGACCCGGCGCGGGGTACGAGTAGTGCGGGACTACCGGGCGGACACGTTCGCACGCACGCACGTGGACCGGGTGATGACCTCGCCCGCGGAGTCGCTACCGGCGGACGCGAGCATCGCGGACGCGCAGCGCATCCTGGCCCGGGGCCATCACAGCGCGTACCCGCTGGTGGACTCCGAGGGCCGGTGCCGAGGGGTGATCTCGCGCACGGACCTCCTTGCGCAGGAGCAGCCGGACTCGGACGCCCGGCCGCTGCTGGACATTGCCAGCCGGGACGTGGTCAGCGTCCAGCCGCAGCAGAGCGTCTCGCGCGCCATGGAGGTGATGCTGGAGGAGTCCGTGGAGCACCTCCCCGTGCTTGACCGCCAGGGCTACCTGTTGGGGATGTTCACCCGCACGGATGTCCTGCGTGCTCGCGCTGTGGAGGCGGAGGAGGAGCGCCCGCAGGAGGCCGTCATGCTGCGTCGCATGATGCGCGCCGCCCGCGTCCGTCATGCCGGCACGCGACATCCGCGCTCCTAGCCCTCGCTACTCCCACTACTCCCGCTACTCCCGCTACTGCATGCGCACCAGCCAGGTCAGCGCACCGGCGTCGTCCCCCGGCAGCGGGTAGCCGGAGGCGAACCGCACCCGGTCGCCGGGCTCGAGGTCCGCGAGGGGTACCGCGAGGTCCGTGCCCGGAAGGACGCGGTGCCGCCTGCCGACGATGTCGTCGGCGCCCGGCGAGTCCGGCGGAACCACGCTGGTGAAGGTGACCACGCCTCCCTGGAGGTCCACCGTCTCGACCTCCCGGGTGGCCTCGAACTCACCCCACCAGCGGTAGGCGCCCGTGCGGCTGGCGTGGACGAACTGCGGACGGTCTCGGTCCAGGCTCAGTTCCAGGGCGATGCGGTAGCCGGGCGTCTGCACCTCCGCGCACGTCACCGTGGGACTGACCACGCCGAGGCAGGCGGACGGCCACGCCACCTCCTCCACCGGTTCCGCCACCGTGTCCTGCGCCGGTCGGATCTCCGTCTCCGGCACGCCTGTCCACTCCGCCATGCGGCTGATCGCCTCGCCGACGACGCGCTCCCGCCGGGCCTCTTCCGCCTGTGCGTCCGCCGGCGGTGGCGTCGCCGCGCCTCCGTCCGAGGGCTGCCCGTCAGCGGTGGGAGCGGCGGTGGCGGGGAACGTTGGGAGCGGCCTCGGCGTGCCCGTGGTGGCGGCGGACGTGGCGTCGTCCTCGCCGAAGGGGCTGCGTGGGGGCGGGTCGGACGGCGCGCAGGCCGCGAGGAACAGGGCCGCCAGCGCCAGGACGGCCATCACGCACGGGCAAGAGCGAGCAGAGGGACGAGGCACCGGCGGCTCCCGCTAGTTGGGTCTTGGGTGAGGGTTCGATATGCTCCGTCGGGACGGCGCACTTCGGGCGCCTCGTACGCCGATCCGTCGCGGACGCGACAGCGGCTGCGCCCGACCGGACCGCCCTCCCACCGTACCTGAACGCATCGCACTGATCGGTAGTGCCAGCACCGGGGGTTCCGCATGCCCGTCGTGGTCATTATTGGGGGCCAGTGGGGAGACGAAGGCAAGGGCCGCGTCGTCGACTTCCACTCGCAATACTGCTCCGTGATCGCTCGGTACTCCGCCGGCAACAACGCCGGCCACACAATCATCAACGAGCACGGCAAGTTCGGCCTGCACCTGGTGCCGGCCGGCATCTTCCGCGCTGACAAGGCCTGCCTCATCGGCAACGGCGTGGTGCTGGATCCGGCGAAACTGCTGGAGGAGATCGCCATGCTCACGGAGCGTGGCGTCAGCACGGCCCGGCTGATGATCAGCCAGCACGCGCACGTGATCATGCCCTGGCACCCGATCATCGACCGCGCGGAGGAGCGCCTGAAGGGCGAGTTGGCCATCGGCACCACGGGCACGGGCACGGGGCCGGCCTTCCACGACAAGGTGGGGCGCGTGGGCATCCGCGTGGCGGACCTGATGGACCGCGAACACTTCGAGTGGAAACTGCGCAACACGCTGGAATACAAGAACCGCGTCCTGACCGGCCTGTACGGCGAGGAGCCGCTGGAGTTCGAACCCATCCGCCGCCAGTACCTGGAGTACGGCGAGAAGATGCGCCCCTACGTGGCGGACACCATCGCCTACGTGCAGGACGCGGACGAGCGCGGCGAGATGATCCTGCTGGAGGGCGCCCAGGGCTCGCTGCTGGACCTGGACACCGGCACCTACCCGTACGTCACCTCCTCCGTCCCCGCCTCGGTGGCGGCGGGGGGCGCGATCGGCATCGGGCTGGGGCCGACCTCGATCCAGCGGGTGGTGGGGGTCTACAAGTCCTACCAGACGCGCGTGGGCAACGGTCCCATGCCCACGGAGATCACCTCCGGCTTCGAGATGGAGATGCTGCGCGAGGGGCTGGGCGGCGCCGCCGGCACGGCCGAGTACGGCGTCACCACGGGCCGAGCGCGGCGCGTGGGCTGGTTTGACGGCGTGCTGGCACGCTACACCGCGCGCCTCAACGGCGTCACCTCCGTGGCCCTGACGCGGCTGGACTCGCTCTCCGCGCTGGACAGCATCAAGGTCTGCGTGGCCTACGAACTGGACGGCGAGCGCGTGCACACCCTGCCGCCCACGCTGGCGGACATGTCCCGCGTCACCCCGATCTTCGAGGAACTGCCCGGCTGGAACCAGGACGTCACGGAGGCCCGCCACCTGGGCGACCTGCCCACGCAGGCGCGTCAGTACGTCCGCCGCATCGAGCAGATCCTGGGCGTGCCGGTGGACATGATCTCCGTGGGCCCGGAACGACACCAGGCGATCGTCACGCGCGACGTGTTCGGCGCCGTGATCCCGTAGCGGACACACGCCGAGGGCGCCCCTCGAAGGAGCAGTAGCCATGGACACCATCTCGTTGATGCTGCACGTGACCGCGGCGGCGGTGCTGGTGGGGCCGCAGGTGCTGATGTTCCTGGCGGTGACGCCGGCCACCTGGCTCGTGGACGACGAGCGCCTCAAGCGTGACCTGGTGCGGGTGGTGGCGGGGCGCTTCGGCATGCTGGCGGGCGCCTCGCTGGTGGTGCTGCTGCTGACCGGGCTCTACCAGTTCTACTTCTATGTGCCGGAGGCCATCCAGGAGAACATGATGGACTACCGGTTCGGGATCGTCTTCGTGGTGAAGATGTCCCTGTTCACGGTGCTGGTCCTCCTGATCTTCGCGCACATGATCTTCTTCTCGCGCCGCATCGCCCGCCTGTCGGACGCCGTACTCGCGGGCGAGGCGGACCCCGGTACGCTGGAATACGCGCGCATGCAGTCCTTCCTCTTCTCCGTCCTCCTGCTCCTCGTCTCCATCGCCGTCCTGTGGCTGGGCGTGGCGCTGGGCGACCACGAGTACGCGCGGCTGCCCCGCTGATGCCTCCGCCCACCAGACCAAGGACGCAGGCGTCCGCGGAGACCCAGCACGCGCGCCAGCGGCGCCTTGCGTACGCCGCCACCCTGCCCACGCTGCCGGACCTGCTGCGGCCGGCCCTGGACCTGGTGTTCGCGGGCATCAACCCCGGTGAGCGTTCCGCAGAGCGAGGCCACTACTACGGCCACCCCGGCAACGCCTTCTGGCGCCGTCTCTCTGCCTCGCCGCTCGTGACGCGGGAGGTCACCGCGGAGGACGACGCCGCCCTGCTCGCGGAGGGCATCGGCTTTACCGACGTGGTGAAGCGCGTGATCACGGACAGCGCGCTCATCACGCGCGCCGAGTTCGAGGCCTCCGTCCCCGCGTTCCTCGCGCGACTGGCCCACGCCTCGCCACGCGCGGTCTGCTTCACCGCCACCCGCCCGTTCGAGGCGGTCTACCCCGGCCAGTGGCGCGCCCACGGCTGGGGCCGGCAGGACGTGCCCGCACCCGCCGGGACGCCTCCCGAAACACAGGTGTGGGTGATGCCCTCGCCGTCCGGCCGCGCCGCCGGCTACCACGCGCAGATCGACCGCGTGCTCGCGGACCTCGCGGCAGCCCTCGGACGGGGCGTGCGCGGCGCGCGTACGAGGGGAGCGGCATGACGTTCGACGACCCGCAGGAGTCCCGCTTCCGCCCGGACGACGGCTGCCCGCTGTTCAGCGAGGCGCTGGAGGAACACCTCGTCTCCGTCTCTCGCGGCGAAGCGCCGAACCGCGGTCGCTTCTGCGGCAATTGCTACACCCCCGTGGGCCGGGACTCGCTCCGCTGTCCCCACTGCGGCGAGGAGTTCGCCACCGGCCGCAAGACCGTGGACTCCGTGCCGGTGGAGGTCATGGACGCGCTCCGTGAGCAACGCAAGGTGGAGGCGCGCTGGGTGAACGGCCTGGCGTACATCGGGCTGCTGACCGCGGTGGTGGGCGGCATCGTCTTCGTGCTGACGGTGCCGTTCCTGAAGGACCGACTGCTGTACGCCACGATCGTCTACGCGCTGATCCTGATCGTGGGCGGACGCGTGCTGGCGGGCTTCCTCGGCGGCTACTTTGGCGACCGCATCGGCTACGAGCGCGCCCGCGCCAGGACCCGCGCCATGTGGGACGCCCACGTCGCCGCCCGAGAGGGCGCCGGCCGCCGGGCCTGAGGGCTGCCCCTGCCCCCGGACCTCCCCAACCATCCGCTCACCCCTGCCCTCTCCCTTACGGTGCGAGCCGGAGGGGGCCCCCTCGGGCGCTCGCTTACGCCTCGAACGGGCGGTTGTGGAGGAGGCGCGCGACGCGGTCATGGGCGACCGCGTAGTGCGCGAGGACCACGGCGGCGAAGGCGAGGGCGATCACGGGCGCGCCGCCGGCGTAGAGCGCCGCCGTAGCCGCAGTGAAGAAGACGCCCTCCAGCGCCAGGCGCACCCCTCCGGGCACCTCGACCGGTGGGTCTGGCTTTGGGTCATGCGGGACGCGGAAGGCGCCCCACGCCGCCGCCGCCATCAGCGGCGCGCCCAGTCCCAGGCTCCACCGCAGCGCGCCGTCCTCGGACGTCCCGAACCCCCACCACGCGAGGGCCGCCAGCCCCGCGAGTTCGAGGAAGAAGCGCAGGACGTCGTTCGGTCCGATGCGCATGGCGCCGCCTCCTGGCGGGGAGTCTCAGCGGGGAATCGTCGCCCGAGCGTCTACCCCCGGACGGCTGACCGCAGGTCAATCTCGTGGCGGGCTAACTCGGCTTCCACCAGCGTGCGCGTGCTCTCCGAGGGCTGGCCGAGCGGGAGGCGACAGCCGCCGACCTCGATGCCGGCGAGGTTCACGGCGTACTTCACGGGGATGGGGTTGCTCTCGACGAAGAGCACGTCCACGAGCGACTGCATGCGGTGGTGCGCCTTCGCGGCTTCCGGGAGGCGGCCTGCCAGCACGTGGTCGATCATGCCTCGGATCTGGAGGCCGACGAGGTGCGCGGCCACGCTCACAATACCGTAGCCGCCCAGCGCCATGATGGTGAGGGTGTCGCTGTCGTCGCCGGACCAGACGCGGAAGCCGTCCGGCGCCAGGTCGATGATGGCGCCCACCTGGTTGTGGTCGCCACTGGACTCCTTGACGCCCACGATGTTCGGGATCTCGGCGAGCCTCAGCGTGGTGGAGACGGTCATGTTGAGCGCGGTGCGAGAGGGCACGTTGTAGAGGATGCACGGGAGCGCCGTGCTCCCGGCGATCGCGGCGAAGTGCTGGTAGAGGCCCTCCTGCGGCGGCCGGTTATAGGCGGGCACCGTGAGCAGCACGGCGTCCATGCCCTCGCGCTCCGCCACCTGCGCCAGGCGCATGGAGCGGCGGGTGTCCGCGTTGGTGGCGCCGGCGACCACGGCCACGTCCGGGCCCACGGCCTCCTTGATGGCGCGCCACACGGCCACCGTCTCGTCCTCGGACAGCGCGGGCGCCTCGCCTGTGGAGCCGGTGGCGACGATCCCCTGCGTGCCGGAGGCGACGAGGGCGCGCGCGAGCGTGCGGGTCTGATCGAGGTCGATCTCCCCGGTGTCAGTCATGGGAGTGACCATGGCGGTCATCAGGCGGCCGAGTTCGGCGGGCATGGGAGGAACTCCTGCTGACGGCGGGAACGTGCCAGGTTGATGGCGGGTCTCGCCGGCTGGTGGCCTCACCGTCGCGCGGGCGACGCCCGAGGCCGGGGCGCACAGTGTAGTGCCGTGATTGGGTGCTGTGCTTCGGTACGGGGGTGGGGGAACGGCCCAGAGGGCGGCGCGTCCCCTAGCGCTTCAGCAGGTCCCGCTTCAGCAGTTCCTCCGCGATCTGGATCGCGTTCAGGGCCGCGCCCTTGCGCAGGTTGTCCGTGAGGCACCAGAACGTCACGCCGTACTCCACGGTGCGGTCAGGCCGCAGGCGGCAGACGAATGTGCGGTCGTCGCCGGCGATCTCCAGCGGGGTGACGTACTTCTGGGGGTCGGTCAGCAGTTCCAGGCCGGGCTGTGCCTGTAGGGCGCGGTGGAGGTCCGCCATCTCATAGGGCGCACCGAACTCCACGTGGACCACCTCGGCATGGCCCACGGCCACGGGGACGCGCACGCAGGTGGCGGCGAGCGGCAGGTCCGGCGCATGCAGGATCCGGCGCGTCTCGTTGCGCATCTTCAGTTCTTCCTTGGTGTAGTCGTCCTCGTCCGCGACGAAGTCGTCCACGTGCGGGAGCACGTTGCCCGCGATCTGCACGGGATACACCTGCGGCGCCGCGATGGCCTCGCCGCGTCCGATGGCGCTCACCTGGGCGTTCATCTCTTCCACGGCGTCCGCGCCGGTGCCGGACACGGCCTGGTACGTGGCCACGGTCACGCGCTTCAGCGGGGTCACCTGGCGCATGGCGTTCAGGGCGATCGCCATCGGCGTCGTCGTGCAGTTCGGCGTGGCGGCAATGCCGGTGTGCGACTCCAGGTCGTCGCCGTTCACCTCCGGAATCACGAGGGGCACCGTGGGGTCCTGCCGGAAGGCGGAACTCTTGTCGATGAGCATCTTGCCGCGCTCGCGCAGCCAGGGCGCCCAGTGCCTGGCAATGTCGCTGGAGGCGGCGCAGAAGACCAGGTCCACGTCCTCGAGCGCGGCCTCAGTCGTCTCTTCGACGACGATGTCCTGGCCGGCGTACTGGAGGATCTTGCCCGCGGAGCGGGCGCTCGCGAGGAGCCGCAACTTCTTCATCGGGAGCCTTCGCTCGGCGGCCACCCGGAGGAACACGTCCCCCACGGCGCCGGTCGCCCCGATGACGGCTACGGTCGGCTCCACGCTGGTTCTCCTCGGACGATCAGAACGCCTCGGACGGTCCGAGGTGCCCCAGACGCTGATGCCGCCCGGGCGGGCGGCGCATACCCAGTGTACGTGAGGCGTCCGGGACGGGCTAATCGACCGAGGTACCGAGGCTGCTCCTCCCACCCTCACCCCGCCGCCGCGAAGCCGGCGCGGCGTCTCGGCTCGTTCGAGGGGGCGGCCTGGAGGACTTCGTCGACCAGGCCGTAGGCCTTTGCCTCTTCGGCGTCCATGAAGCGATCGCGGTCGAAGTCGCGGGCGATCTCGTCGATGGGGCGGCCGGTGCGATCGGCGAGGAGGCGGCGCATGCGCTCGTTGAGGCGGATCAACTCGTTCGCCTGGATCTCCACGTCGCGCGTCTGGCCCTGGGCCCCGCCGAGGGCCTGGTGCATGTGGATGGTCGCACTCGGCAGTGTGAAGCGCTTGCCTGCGGCGCCCGCCGCAAGGACCGCCGTCCCCATGCTCGCGCTGAAGCCGACCGCGATGGTGGAGACGTCCGCGCGGATCAACTCCATCGTGTCGATGATGGCCAGGCCGGCGTAGATCTCGCCGCCGGGCGAGTTCACGTAGAGCGAGATGTCACGCTCGGAGTCCTCGCGCTCCAGCCACAGCAACTGCGCGACGATGGAGTTCGCCACGTTCGAGTCGATCGCCGTGCCGAGGTAGACCACGCGCTCCTTCAGCAGCAGCGAGTAGATGTCGTACGAACGCTCGCCCCGAGGGCCAGCGTCCACCACCATCGGAACCACGGCGCTGGGCGGCCGGGAGAGTCCGGTGCGAGGGGCATTGAGGTCGTGCGTCATGGCGTCCTCCGTCCTTATGCATTCGTTGCTACTTATATAATCACGCGCGGATGGATTGCGCTAGACTGCATCCGTGACCACGAATGCGACAGCCGCCACGGGGGACGCCCTCTTCGCCTTCGCCGACCCGAGCCGGCGCGCGATCCTCGACCGCCTCGCGGAGGGCGAACGCGCGGTGGGGGAGTTGGTGGCCGCGCTGGGGCTGTCGCAGCCGGCGGTGTCCCAGCACCTGCGCGTGCTGCTGGATGCCGGCCTGGTGTCCGTGCGTCGCGAGGGCCGGCGGCGCATCTACCGCGCTCGGCCGGACGGCCTGGAGGAAGTCCGTCGCGAGGTGGACCGCTACTGGCGTGCCGCCATGGCGCAGATGAAGCGCGACCTGGAGCACCGGCAGCCCCCTGGCAGGGGCGAAGATGGAGACTTGAAGCGGAGGAGCAGGCGATGAACGACCGCGAACAGGCCGGGGAACAGGTGCGGGTGGACGATTACATCGAGGCGCCCCCGGCCGAGGTCTTCGACTACGTGACCGACCCGGCCCGCCGCCCCTTCGGCCGCGACGACTTCCTCACCCTGGGCGAGGAGGTGGCCCGCGAGGCGCCCTCGCGCGTGGCGTGGGAGGTGACCGTGGCGGACGGCGTCCGCGATCGGGCCGGCACCGTGGAGGTCCTGGTCCGTCCGGAGGGCACCGGCACCCGCGTCCGCGTGGTCCACAGCCTCACTGCGAGGGCAGCCCTCGGACGGTCGCTCCCGCTCGCGGCGTAGGCGCCTGCGGTCGGGCCAGGGCGCGCTTGAGAGCAGCGTCCTCCGACTGTCTTACGTCAGTCCCACCAGCGCGTCGAGGCCGACCACGAGGTGGTCGCGGCGCATCACCTCGCGGATGGCGAGCATGACGCCGGGCATGAAGGAGTCGCGGCCGGTGGAGTCGTGGCGGAGCGTCAGGGTCTGGCCCACGCCGCCGAAGATCACCTCCTGCGAGGCCACGAAGCCGGGGAGGCGCACGGAGTGGATGGGGACGCCGCCGGACTGGGCGCCGCGGGCGTGCTCCAGGTGCTCCAACTCTGGCTCGTTGGCATCGAAGTCCTCACCGCGCGCCTCGCGCATGAGGCGGGCGGTGGTGAGGGCGGTGCCGCTGGGGCTGTCCACCTTGCGGTCGTGGTGCAGTTCGATGATCTCGGCGCGGTCGAAGAAGCGCGAGGCGATCGTCGCCATGTACATCTGCAGCACCGCGCCGATGGCGAAGTTCGCCGCGTACACGCCGCCGATGCCGCTCGACGCGCAGTCGCGTCGCCACGCCTCGATGGCTTCCGCGGGCACGCCGGACGTGCCGACCACCAGGCGGACACCGTGCTCGCGGGCCGCCTCGATCAGGGTGGGGGTGAAGGCGGCGTTGGTGAAGTCCACCACCACGTCCGGCTGAGTGACCTCGAACAACTCGCTCGGCGACGCGTGCACGCCCAGGACGGTGCCGGAGGTGAGGCGGCGCTCCGGGTCGGCGGTGGGCTGAGGTTCCAGCACCCCCACGGCCTGCATGTCGTCCTGTGCCTCCACGGTGTTGAGCACCATGGTCCCCATCTGGCCGGAGCCACTGACTGCCACCCGGATCATTCGTCGCCCCCGTACCGCATCCGTTCCTGCATGAGTGCGTAGTAGAGGGTACGCGTCTCGTTCATGACGTCATCCGGATCGCTCCCGGCCGGACGATGGGCCAACCCTCGAGCGGCGGCCTCCAGGGCCTTCATGCGTTCGGCCGCCTGGTCCCACGTCCCGGCGGCGCGAAGGTAGGCCTTCATCGCCTTCAGCGCGGCGTGCAGCGCGTGCGTGAAGTCGTAGTCCTCGCTCAGCACGTCCACCACCGGCCGCCCGTCCGAGGCCACCCCGACGCGGTCGAGGCGGACGTCCGTCACCACCTCGAACTCCCGGGGCAACTCGGCGATGCGGCGCGCGATCTCCTCCGCGCTGCCGTAGGAGAGGTCGACCGAGTGGAAGACGGACTCGCCCAGGAGCCAGTGGCGGCCGGAGGGCGGTGCTGCGGAGGAGAAGCGGCCGTGCCAGCGCATCGGCATGGCGTGACGGAGCACGGCGGCGGCCTGCCACGGGCCGTCCTCACCCTCCACGGCGCAGAGCGCGTCCACGTCCGACCACCCGTCGTGACGGTCCTCCGCGACGGACCCGAACAGCACCACGCGCGACACGGCCGGGCACGCCGCCAGGGCATCGACGAGGTCGAGCGCGATGCGTGGGGGCGTGGTCACGTAGGGAAAGAGGAGCGCCTCGACGGGCTGGTCCATGGTCATGCCCAGGGAGTCTAACGATTTCGAGGTCAACGTTCGGGCTATCACGGCAGTACTATCGCCGGGACGCTCGCCGTCACCGACTCGCTGGCCGCCGCGCAGACCGAGGCGGAGCGCCGCCGACATCGCACCCGGTAACGATGCTGTGCGGGGTAACGATGCTGTGTCGGTAACGATGCTGTGACGGCGCCCCCGCGACAGTCCCGTCCTACCGAGGGGGCGACGACATGACGAACACTGCTATTCGAGTGGGACAGACGCACACCAGCCGGATGCTGATCGGATGCTGCCCGACCTGTGGACTACAGCACCCGCAACTGAGTAGCAGGGAGGCGTGTCTGGCGTTTCGTGCTGCGGTCGGTGAGGGCGCGGAGTTGATCGCATAGCGCGTTCTGAAAGAGGCAGTGGAAAGCCAGTCGCCGCGGACACCCGTCATCTCTCGTGGGGGCCAGGCCAGACGCTCGCCTTAGGCGCAGCCTCACCCGCCACAGACTTGGTGCGATCACATGCAGATTCCCTCGCGTGCGAAGTCCCGCAGACGAGTTGTCCCGGGGAGCGCAGCGCCTGACAAGCGCATCCGCCTCTCCGTGCTGGGCAACTTTGACCTCCGCCGAGCAGACGCCAGCACCTTGCTTCCGGCGCTGACGCCAGAGGCGCAACACCTGTTGGCGCTGCTCGCGATCCGCAACCGCCTGGTCTCCCGCGCCTCGATCGCCGGCACGCTCTGGCCTGAAGCCTCGGACCGGCATGCCCACGCCAGTCTCCGCTCCGCGTTGTCACGCCTGACGCAACTGGCGCAGGACGCGGTGGTGATCACCGACACGGACCTTGCGCTTTCACCGTCCGTGGCGGTCGACCTCCACGAGGCTCAGCGCCTGGCTCGTGCGCTCCTGGAGCCGTCTTCCGCTGCTCCGCCACTGGACGGATCTCGCGCCGATGCGGTGGGCATTCCGTCACTGGACTGCCTTCCCGACTGGTACGACGACTGGTTGCTCGTGGAAGCGGAGGAGTGGCGACAGTTGCGGCTACACGCCCTGAGCGCGCTTGCGGATCGGCTCTGCGCGGCAGGCCAGTTCGGCGACGCCATCGCGGCGGCGCTCGCGGGGGTGCGGGCGGATCCACTCCGCGAGTCCGCCTGGGCCACCGTGATTCGGATCCACCTGGCCGAAGGCAACCAGTCCGAAGCGCTCCGCAGTTTCGAGCAGTATCGGACCCTGCTGGACCAGGAACTTGGCATCGAACCGACGCCGGCACTGCGTGGCCTCCTTCTGAGCATTCGGCGGCCCGTAACACCCGAGTGACGGCGGTGGTCGCACCCTGAACCCATGGCCACCGAACGCACCGCCGTCCTGATACTCCGTGCCTGGACCGAAGCGCGCCCGACCGGAAGGTTGCGCGTGAGCCTCCGCCACACCTCCACCGCTGGTGCTGGTATCTGGCGCACCGCCCATCTCGCCGATGCACAGGCCACCGAACACTTCGTCAGTGCCTGGCTCCACGAGATCGAGACGGGAACGACGGGATCGCACCGCCCCCCGACATCGGACAGCGGTGAAGCAGCAAGCAATGGCGCAGGTTCCGACTGATTCCGGGGCAAGGGTGATCGCCGGCGAACCCCCGGCGAGCCTGAGCGTCGAGGGCGGGGACCGGAGCCCGCCCTGGGAAGGATCAGGCCCCTGTGACGCAGTTGTGACGGGGTGCGGGGGAGGGTGCGCTCCGATGAGACCGCTTCAACGGTCGCACTCACATCACTCGCCCGTCCGAGGCGCAGGAGCGCGTTCATGCTTGAACCGGAAACGCTCGTACGCATCGTGCTCGGCACGTTCCTGGTCGCGAACGCTGGGATCTTCTTCCTGGCCCCTGAGAGCCGAACATCGAGGCCGCCGCGACGTGTTGCCTGGACGTCCGTGAAGGTCTCTGCGGAGGACGCGGCTCGACCTCCGCGAGTCGACGATGCCGTCATTCCTCGACACCGGGGGGTTGCGCCGGAATCCCAGCGCGGAGGGCTCAGCAGACCGCGCGGGGACCAGGGCGGCCACCGGCCGCGGCTCTAACCGCGCTATCCCTCGCGTTCCTCGCGGCCGTCGGCTTCGTCCACGATCAGGCGGGCGGAGCGGTTGCGCGTCAGGTAGGACCAGGCCCACTGGGTCACCACCAGCAAGCGGTTCTCCATCTCCACCAGTTGCAGCAGGTGGATGAACAGCCAGCCCAACCAGCCCAGAAAGCCGGTGACGCGGATGCGGCCCCGCTGGAAGACGGCGAAGCCTCGGCCCACGGTGGCCATGGAGCCCTGATCCTTGAATCGGAAGGGCGCGGCTTGGCGGCCGGACAGGCGCGCAAGGATGGCCGCGGCCGCGTACTCGCCGCCCTGCATCGCCACCGGCGCGAGGCCGGGCAGCGGTCTGCCGTCCGTGCCGGGCGCCGCCGCCATGTCGCCGATGACGGACACCTCTGGGTGGCCGGGCAACGTCAGGTCCGTGCCCACCGGCACGCGGCCACCGCGGTCCACCTCCACCCCGGCCGCCGCCGCCACGCGGGCGGCCAGGGGCACCGCACGCACGCCGGCGGCCCAGATCACCGTGCGAGCGTCAATGCGCTCCTCCACGGCCTCGGGCTCACCGGGGGCGGTGGCGGTGCGGACGGTGATGCCCTCGGCGTCCACGGCCGTGACGAGGGTGCTGGTGCGGACGGTCACGCCCTGGCGCTCGAGTTCGCGCTGCGCCTTCGCCGCCAGCCCCGAGGGGTAGACGGGCAGCACTTGCGACGCACCCTCCACCAGCACGATGCGCGTCTGCGTGGTGTCGATGCTGCGGAAGTCCTGGCGCAACGTGTCTCGCGCCAGTTCCGCGATGGCGCCCGCCATCTCCACCCCCGTGGGCCCCGCGCCGATGATCACGAACGTGAGCCAGCGGCGGAGCGCCACTCCCTGCGGCGCACCCCTCGCGCCCAGCAGTTCGGCGTGCTCGAACGCCCGCAGGATGCGGGCGCGGATGGCGGTGGCGTCCGCGACCGACTTCAGGCCGGGCGCGTGCTGCTCCCAGTCGTCGTTGCCGAACCACTGGTTCGTCGCGCCGGCGGCGACCACCAGGTGGTCGTAGCCCAGCCGCCGGTGGTCCAGCACCACCTCCCGCGCCTCCAGGTCCACGTCGCGCACCTCCGCGAGGAGGACGCGCACGTTCTCATGCTTGCGCAGGATGCGACGCAGCGGCACGGCGATATTCGCCGGCGACAGCCCGCCCGTGGCGACCTGGTAGAGCAGCGGCTGGAACAGGTGGTGATTGCGCCGGTCCACCAGCGTCACATCCACGGGCGCGCCTCGCAGCGCCCGCGCCACGGCCAGTCCCCCGAACCCGCCCCCCACGATCACCACGTGCGGGCGCGGTGGCGTCAAGGGCTGCGGTGGTGTGGTGGCCATGCCTCGATCGTACGGCCCGGCAGAAGGGACGGGGCTGAGGGTCGTGTGCAGTCGGGACGCGGGGTGCGGGGCGCCTCGAAACTGTCGAGGGCAGTGGGGCGCCGGTCAGCGGCCCTTGAACTCGGGCGGGCGCTTTTCCGCGAAGGCGCGGGGGCCTTCCTTCGCGTCCTCCGTCTGGCCGATTGCCCAGCGCAGGGCGCCGCCGAAGCGCAGCGCCTGGGGCAACGTCATGTCCATGCCCTGGTAGATCACGTCACGGAGGGACTTCACCGCCAGCGGGGCGTTCGAGGCGATCTTGAGGGCCACCCGTTCCACCTCCGGCAGGAGTCCCTCGGGCTGGACCACGCGGTTCACGAGGCCGTACTCGCGTGCGTGGGTGGCGTCGATGCGTTCCCCGGTGAAGAGCATCTCCAGCGCCTGGCCGAAGCCGATGACGCGAGGGAGGCGGATGGGGGCGCCGGCGCCCGGGAAGAATCCGAGCGTAATCTCCGGCAGGCCGAACGACGCCTGCGTGGAGGCGATGCGGAAGTCACACGTGAGCGCCAGTTCAAGGCCGGCGCCCAGGCAGTACCCGTTGACGGCGGCGATCATCGGCTTGTCCGTGTCGAACGAGAAATAGGAGGGGGGCGGAGCGGCGGGGAAGGCTGTGGGGCCTCGCCCCTCGTCCTGGTTGCGGACGCGGTCCTTCAGGTCAGCGCCGGCGCAGAACGCCCGGCCCGCGCCGGTGATGACGCCCACACGGATCGCGTCGTCGTCTCGCACGCGCTCCAGCGCCGCCATCAGGGCCGCCGTCAGGTCGCCGTTGAGGGCGTTGAGGGCGTCTGGGCGGTTGAGCGTGATCCACGCCACGCCCTGCCGCACGTCCAGCAGCAGCGGCTCGCCCTCAGCCTGGCTCGTGCTGTCCGCGTTCGCCGGTTGCTCCGCCATTGCTACCTCCCAATCACCCGCTGGACAGGCACTCTAGCAAGCAACGCGTACGGTCGCGGAGGCGCATTCACAGCCCGTCGCATGTATTTGCGAGACGCCTCGACCATCCGGAGGGTGTAGATCGCCGGTGGGCTAGCGGGGACGCAGCCGGTCGCTCGCGGGCGTTCGACACCCCTCAGGTGCGGCGGTAGCATAAATAAAACCAGGGACTCCCCCGAACCCAGGCGAACGACTTCATGGCCTCCTACATCTTTGTGACGGGTGGCGTTGTCTCTTCCGTGGGGAAGGGCATCGTCACCGCCTCGCTGGGCCGCATCCTCAAGGCCCGCGGGCTCACCGTCTCCATCCTCAAACTCGACCCGTACATCAACGTGGACCCCGGCACCATGTCGCCGTACCAGCACGGCGAGGTCTTTGTCACGGACGACGGCGCCGAGACGGACCTGGATCTGGGCCACTACGAGCGCTTCATCGACGCCGACCTGACGAGGAAGAACTCCTCTTCCTCCGGCCAGATCTACGAGGAAGTGATCCGCAAGGAGCGCCGCGGCGACTACCTGGGCGGCACCATCCAGGCCATCCCCCACGTCACGAACGAGATCAAGCGCCGCATCCGTGCCGCCGGTACGCAGTTGAAGGCGGACGTGGTCATCGTGGAGGTCGGCGGCACCGTCGGCGACATCGAGGGGCAGGTGTTCCTGGAGGCGATCTCCCAGATGCGTTATGCGCAGCCGGCGGACACGCTCTCCATCCATGTGACGCTGCTGCCCTACATCGGCTCCACGCACGAGTTGAAGACCAAGCCTACGCAGCACTCCGTGCGCGAACTGCGCTCCTTCGGCATCCAGCCGGACGTGATCATCGCGCGCTCCGACATCCCGGTGCCGGAGGCCCTGCGCGAGAAGATCGCCGCGTTCTGCTCCGTGCAGCGCGAAGCGGTCATCCCCCTGCAGACGGCGAACTCGATCTACGAGGTGCCCCTGATCCTGGAGGCCTCCGGCCTGGGCGAGATCGCGGGCCGCAAGTTCCACCTGCCAGAGGGCGTGAAGCCCGACCTGGAGGAGTGGGCGCGTTTCGTCGAGCGTCTGTCTGCGCCTCGGAAGCGCGCGCGCATCGCGCTGGTCGGGAAATACGTGGAACTGCACGACGCGTACCTCTCGATCAAGGAGGCGCTGGTGCACGCCGGCGTCCACAACGACGCCGCGCTGGACTTCCACTGGGTGCACGCCGAGCACATCGAGGAAGATGACGCCGCGAACCAGATCGGCGAGGTGGATGGCATCCTGCTCTGCCCCGGCTTCGGCGACCGCGGGCTGGAGGGCAAGATCGCCGCAGTACGCTACGCGCGCGAGCAGCGCATCCCGTACCTGGGCGACTGCCTGGGCATGCAGATGCTGGTGGTGGAGTACGCGCGCAACGTGGTGAAGATGCCGGAGGCGAACACCACGGAGGCGGACCCGAAGACGCCGTTCCCCGTGATCTCCCTGCTCTCCGAGCAACAGGACGTGGTGGACCTGGGAGGCACGCTACGCCTGGGCGGGTACGACTGCCGCCTGGTGCCGGGCACCCGGGCGCACGCCGCGTACGGCTCGGACGTCGCGCGGGAACGCCACCGCCACCGCTACGAGGTGAACAACGCGCTCCTCCCGCAACTGGAGCAGGCGGGCCTCGTGGTGGCCGGGCGTGACTCGGAGACCGGGCTGGTGGAGATCGTGGAGGTGCCGGACCACCCGTTCATGGTGGGTGCGCAGTTCCACCCGGAGTTCACCAGCCGGCCGAACCGCCCGAACCCGCTCTTCCGGGACTTCGTCCGCGCCGCCGTGGTCCACGCCACCGCCCGCACCGAGGCGACCCCTCCGGCCGAGGCCGGCTCGAACAGCAACACGGACACGGGCGACGGCCGCGAGCAGGGGCAGCGCAGCGTCGCCTAGCGATCCTGGATCGCGTAACACGACACATCACGCGCCTATGTGCGCGGCAACCGGACTGGCGGACGCATGACCACCTGGCGGTTCATCCACCTGATCGCGCTCTTCTACCTCATGGCCGGGGTGGGCAACACCGTGGTGCCCGTCTGGAAAGCCTGGCTGGCGGAGACGCTGGAGGAGAAGGTGCTGCACCTGCAGGACGCCCAGCGCAACGAGACGTTCTTCCTGCTCCCGGGCATGATCGCCACGCTCTTCTCCGGCTACGCGTGGGCGGCGTCCGAGGACTACAACGTGATCACCACGGGGTGGCTGGTGGCGCTGCAACTGCTGACGCTGGTGGACCTCTTCATCTTCATTCCGCTGCTGGGCGTGGGGCTGCGTCGCGTGCGCTTCCTGGCGCTGGCGGCGAAGAAGCATGGCGAGGTCACGGACGAACTCCGGGACGCGCTGGCTGACAACGTGCCCCTGGTGTTCGGTACGCTGATCGTGCTGACCATCCCGATCATGGTCTGGCTCCCGGTCTATAAGCCGTTCTAGGCCAGCCCGTGGGCCAGGGACGGCCGACCGCCCCGAAGACTGCAATTGACCACTGGCTGAAACACTGGAGCCGCAGAATGCGCATCTTCCTGGACACCGCCAGCATCGACGACATCAGGCGCGGCGCCTCCCTCGGCGTGGTGGACGGCGTCACCACCAACCCCTCGCTCGTGGCGAAGGAGGGCGTCCAGTACCGCGACCGCGTGCTGGAGATCTGCCAGGTGGTGGACGGCCCCATCTCCGCCGAGTGCATCTCCACGGAGTACGACGCCCTGGTGGAGGAGGCGCGCCGCGTGGCCGCCTGGCACGAGAACGTGGTGGTCAAGATCCCCATGGGCGAGGTGGGCCTGCGCGCCATCAAGACCGTGAGCGCGGAGGGCATCCGCGTGAACACCACCCTGGTCTTCTCCGCCAACCAGGCGCTGCTGGCCGCCAAGGCCGGCGCCGCCTACGTCTCCCCCTTCATCGGCCGCCTGAACGACGCTGGACACGACGGCATGGAGGTGATCCGGGAGATCGTGGCGGTCTTCGACACGTTCAACCTGCCCACCCAGGTGCTGGCCGCCAGCATCCGTAACCCGCGCGACGTGACGGACGCCGCGCTGGCCGGGGCCCACGTGGCCACCATCCCGCCGGCCATCCTCCACCAGATGGTCCAGCACCCCCTGACCGACAAGGGCATCGAAATCTTCCTGCGGGACGCGCAGAAGTACACGCCGGTCTAGGGGTTGGTCGGGAGCCTCAGGGGCTGATGGTTCCTGCCTCCTCGGCCGCTCGCGGAACATGACGCGGCATTGTACTTGTAGAACACGCCGGGGTTCGACTACCATGGACACTAGCCCACAGGTCGGTGGGCACCCCCAACGGTTCCAGTGCACGCTCCCCGATTGCACGGGCCAGTCGCACGGGACCCCCGTAAAACAGATCAGGCTTGCTCATGACTACATCGTCGCGCGGACGCGATCTCGCGTCTTCGGATGTTCCCGGACGAACTCGTCGTCGTTCCCGGCGGAGCGGCAGCCCCGCGGGCGGCGGCGGAGGCAGTCGCGGTCGCGCCCCACAGGCTGACCCGTCGCTGGAGCCGATGCCGGAGATCGATCCCGATGTCCCGGTACTCAACATCGCAGACCTGGAACAGCGGTCACGCGATGAGTTGATCACCCTCGCGGAGACCGAGTTCGGCCTCGAGGCGATCGCCGGGGTGCCGAAGCCAGAACTGATCTTCCGCATCCTGGAGGGCCAGGCGGAACGCCGCGGCACCATCTTCTCCGGTGGTGTCCTCACCATCGTGGACGACGGCTTCGGCTTCCTCCGCGGGGAGCGCCTGCTCCCGGGCCCCAACGACGTCTACGTCTCCCAGTCCCAGATCCGGCGCTTTGGCCTGCGTTCCGGGGACTACGTCACCGGCCAGGTGCGCCAGCCCAAGTCGTCTGAGAAGTACTACGGCCTGCTCCGGGTGGACGCCATCAACGGCATGGACCCGGAGGACGCCAAGCGGCGCCCGGACTTCGACTCGCTCACGCCCATCTTCCCCAACAAGATGCTGCGCCTGGAGACAGACCAGCACGAACTCTCCCAGCGCGTGGTGGACCTCTTTGCCCCCATTGGCCGGGGTCAGCGCGGGCTGATCGTCTCGCCGCCCAAGGCCGGCAAGACCATGCTGCTGAAGTCCATTGCCCACGGCATCACCGGCAACTGGTCGGACATCCACCTCATGGTGCTGCTGATCGGTGAGCGCCCGGAGGAAGTGACGGACATGCGCCGCTCGGTGCGCGGCGAGGTGATCGCCTCCACGTTCGACGAGCCGGTGGAAGACCACACGCGCGTCACGGAAGTGGCCATCGAGCGCGCGAAGCGCCTGGTGGAGGGCGGCGTGGACGTGGTGATCCTGATGGACTCCATCACCCGCCTGGCCCGCGCCTACAACACCGCCATGCCCACCTCTGGACGCACGCTGTCCGGCGGTATGGACCCCATTGCCCTCTACCCGCCCAAGCGCTTCTTCGGCGCCGCCCGCAACACGGAAGAGGGCGGCAGCCTCACCATCATCGCCACCTGCCTCGTGGAGACGGGTTCGCGGATGGACGAGGTGATCTTCGAGGAGTTCAAGGGCACCGGGAACATGGAACTGCGCCTCTCCCGCCGGCTGGCGGAAAAGCGCGTCTACCCGGCCATCGACGTGCTGGGCTCGTCCACCCGCCGGGAGGACCTGCTCTTCGGCGAGGACGAACTGCGCCAGATCTGGCTGCTCCGCCGCATGGCCTCCATGCTGGAGGAAGACAGCGGCGACGCGACCGACCGCATCCTGGAGCGCATGTCCAAGACCAAGTCGAACGCGGAGTTCCTCGCGACCCTCAAGACAGACGTCATCTAGACCGAAGATCGCCGGAGGAGCGCGCTCGGAGCCCCGAGCGCGCTTCGCCATGCCGCCGCACGTGCGTGCGAAAAAACAGGGCTACGGGATTGTTTGTGCGAGGGCGCACAAGGTAGCCTTTCCGCTGGTGGTTGGCGCGCCGGGCGGGTGCGTCACAAAGGCATACAGCCACCAACGCCCTGTCTTGCAGCGCCGGGCCATGCTCGGGCCGTTGGAGGCAGGTTCTGTGCGACGGGCGACGCCGGGCCGGCCAGGCCATGCGTGCGCGCCGCGAGGGGAGCCGCACGATCCACGGGACGCTCACGCCCAAACGGCCACCGCGCCGCAGCCGCCGGCTGCTCCGCGCACGCGTGCACGGGAATCATCCTCCCGGCCGCCTGCGGCCCTCTGTGCTTCCGGGGCTACACTTCTCCATCGTCGGGGCGCTGCTGGGGCTGATCCTGATGGTGGGGGCGTTCCCGGTGCAGGTGTCCGACCTGCCTTCCCAGCCCGCCCTGAGCGCCAGCCGGGTGAGCCTCCCCGGCCTGGCAGCCGCAGTCCCCACCGCCAGCACCCAGTCCCTGGCCGTCAACCCCGTCCCCCTCACCCTGATGGCTGTCGGCGGCCCCACCGATATTGTCACTGACGGCACCGACCGCACCGAGGAGACGCTGAGCGCCCTGGAGGGCGAGCAGGCGTCGTCCTCCGCCCCCGCCTCCCTGGACGGCAACGAGACGAACGAGAAGATCCCGATCTTCTTCGAGTACGAGGTGAGCCCCGGCGACACGCTGGGCCAGATCGCTGACCGCTTCGGCGTGCGGGTGGACCACATCGTCTGGAACAACAGCGACGTGCAGAACGCCAACGACATCGCCCCCGGCCAGCGGCTGCAGATCCCCAGCGTCCCGGGCATCATCCACTCCGTGCGCGTGGACGAGACGGTCACGGAGATCGCTGACCGCTACGACGCAGACTGGCGCGAGATCGTGGAGTTCCGGGCCAACGGCCTGGACAACGACCCGAACAACATCCTGCCCAGCACCCTGATCCTGGTGCCGGGCGGCCGCCGCGTGCCGCTGGAGGTCGCCTTGCCCGACCGGCCGGGCACGGGCTCCGTGGAACCGGGCGCCGGTGGATGGGCATGGCCTGTGGCCGGCGCGCTCACCTCGCCGTACGGCCCGGCCCACCCGCTGGGCATCGACATCGCGGCGCCGGTGGGGTCCACGATCTACGCGGCCACCAGCGGCACGGTCACCTTCGTGGGCGGCAACCCGTGCTGTTCATACGGCTATCACGTGATCATTGACCACGGGAACGGCTACGAGACGCTGTACGCCCACCTCTCCGACTTCGCGGTGGGTGGAGGCCAGTACGTCAACGCCGGCGAGGCGATCGGCTGGATCGGCATGACCGGCCGCACCACCGGCCCCCACGTCCACTTCGAGGTGCGCCGCAACGGCGTCTACCAGAACCCGCTGATCTACCTGCCGTAACCCGCGGCCCTGCCACATCCGCGAAACGCACGAACGGACGAGGCGCCCCCATGGGGCGCCTCGTGGCCTGGACCTGTGCCTGTCCTGTGCTTACCCGGGGAGCGCGGAGGCGGCTAGCGGGCCTCCAGCAGGACGATGCGCTTCACATCGTCCCCAACGTCTCGCTTTGTGACGGTGAAGCGGGAGACGGGCTCCTCCGGCGGCGTGCCGGCCATGGCGGAGACGAAGGCCTTCAGCGCGGTCTCGTCCGCCGGGTCGTAGCCCACGGGAATCACGATGGAGGGCTCCAGGGCACGGATCGCCTTCGCGGTGTCAGCGCCGTTCAGGGTGTCTGGCATGGCGATGGGCACGATCACGATGTCCGCGTGGGACAGGACGTCCAGCGCCGCCGCAGAGGGCGGCACGCCCATCCCGCCCAGGTGCGCCACCCGCACGTCCTCCGCCTCGTAGAGCCAGAGCGTGCTACCCAGGGCCTTGGGATCTGCGTCCGGGTCCTCGGCGCCCCTGAGCGAACAGCGCACGCCCTCCACGATGACGCCTCGGATCTCGTACTCGCCGGGGCCGGTGAGAACCATGGGGTCGCCATCTGCGGGCGCCACCTGGGCCACGCCGTTGCGGTGGCGGTCGTCATGGCTGACGGTGATGATGTGCGCGTCCGGGCGGCCCATGGTGCCAGCCACGGACTTGTCGTACGGGTCCATCACCACCGCCGCGTTGCGGGTGCGCATGCGGGTCGCGGCAAAGCCCAACCACGTCAGGTCCATCAGTCCTCCAGAGGCGCCAGGGAGACCCCGATCTTATCGAGGGCGCCCGTCAGGGGGTAGGTCGGTCCGGCGATGCGCTCCCGCCACGCGAGGCGCGTCCATTCGGAACCGGTCGAAGGGCGGAGGGGCCGGGACGGCGCAGCACTCCCTCGCGCTCCGCGGCCCAAGGCGGCGTCACGGGACGTCCGTCTCTCGGCCGGGGATCGGCAGCACCGGGGCCGCCGATGCCTCCGCCACGGGCCGCATCGCGTCTGGGTGGCAGATAGCGAGGGTGGCGTTGTGGGCCCAGCCGGTGGCGTTCACCATGGCCACGCGCAGGGTATCCGCGCGCACGCCCTTGAAGTTGCCGTCCAGGTCGATCTCCGCGTCCTCGGTCTCCACGTTGCGCGTCCACGGGATCGCCTGTCGGTGCATGCCTTCCAGGACGACCGCGAGCGCGAGGGGCCCCGAGGCGCCCAGCAGGTGGCCGGTGTGCGACTTCAGGGCGGGCGTGTACATGTGGTGGCGCGTGGACGCGCCGAAGATGCGCTTCACCCCGCGCGCCTCCTCGCGGTCGCCCTCTGGCGTACCGGCGGCGTGGAGGGCGATCAGGTCCACCTCGCTCTGGATGCGCCCGCTCAGGATGAGGGCGCGCTGCAGGGCAGCGCCGATCTGCACGGCGTCAAAGCCTGGCTCGCCGTCCGCGCCGGGCGAGAAGGTCATCGCCTCGCCCTCGACCTCCGCGAGGATGCGTGCGCCGCGCGCGGTGGCCACCTCCAGCGCCTCCAGCGTTACCACGGCCGCGCCTTCCGCCAGCACGAAGCCGTCGCGCCCGGCGTCCAGCGGACGCGAGGCGCCAGCGGGATCCTGGTTGCGGACGGAGAGGGCGCCCGTACCCTCGAACGCGGCGAGGCTGAGCGGGGTGATGGGCGCCTCGGCGCCTCCGGCGATGCCCACCAGCGCGTCGCCACGACGGATCATGGCGGCCGCCTCGATGATGGCGGCCAGGCCTCCGGCGGAGCGGTTCTCGATCTGCATCGTGGGCCCGGTGACGCCCAGGAGGGCGGCCACGCGGTCAGCGGGGGCATGGGGACGGGCGTGCCGGGCGAGGATGCGGCGCGCCGCCTCCGGGTCCGTCTCTAGCAGGCGCGCGCCCTCCAGCAGGACGTCCTCCTCCGGACGTTCGGAGGCCATGACGGTGGCCACCCAGGCCTTGTTCTGGTCGTTGAAGGAGAGGCCCGCACCCTGCACGGCGCTGAGGGCAGCACTCACCGCGAAGCGTGCGCGCCGGTCCAGGCGGTCCCAGTACGGCTGCTTGAAGCGCGGGTCCAGCGCGTCCGCGGCCGGCACCTCGCCCGCGATGCGCGTGCGGTAGGAGGCGGTGTCGAAGCGGGTGATGGGGCCCACGCCGGAGCGGCCCTGCGCCATGGCCTCCCACACGTCGCCAGTGGTGCGGCCCAGCGCGGACACCACGCCCACGCCAGTGATCACAACGCGGCGACGAGGCGCGTCCTCGCTCGCACTCGGGCTTGCGCCTTGGCCTGGGCTCGTGTCCGAGGTCATGCGGGGCGGATCAGGTGCGCGCAATGCTGGCGTCAGCGGTGGCGGCCTCCGGATGGCGCACGCCGCCCCACTCCAGCGTCATGGCGCCCCAGGAGAGGCCGCCGCCGAAGGCGGCAAGCAGCACACGGTCGCCCGCCTTCAGGCGCCCCTCCGCCACCGCCTCCGCGAGGGCGATGGGGATCGAGGCGCTGGAGGTGTTCCCGTACTTGTGCAGGTTGAGGAAGACCTTCTCCATGGGCAGGCCCAGGCGGTCCGCCAGCGCGGTGATGATGCGCCGGTTCGCCTGGTGCGGCACCACCAGGTCAATGTCCTCCACGCTATAGCCGGCCTGCGCCACGACCTCTGCGGAGGCCTCCGCCATGGCGACCACGGCGTGCTTGAAGACGGCCGCGCCGTTCATGACCACCTTTGCCTCGCGGGCGGCGGCGTCACCGGGGGTGGCTGGGCCGTTCGCGTAGAGGAGCCCCGCCTGGCTGCCGTCCGAGCGCAGGAGCAACGCGTCCACGGAACCTCGTTCACCCTCTGGGGTGGCTTCCACGATCACGGCGCCCGCGCCGTCACCAAAGAGGACGCAGGTGCCGCGGTCCGTCCAGTCCAGGATGCGCGAGTAGACCTCCGAGCCCACCACCATGACGCGGGTTGACTGGCCGCTGGCGATGAACTGGGTGGCCACGGAGAGCGCGGACATGAAGCCGTTGCAGGCGGCGTTCACATCGAACGCGGCCGCGCCGGGGGCGCCGATCTCGTGCTGGATGAGGGTGGCAGCGGCCGGGAAGGAGTGGTCCGCCGTACAGGTGCCGCAGACCACCAGGTCAATGTCCTGGCCGGTCAGCCCGGCCGAGGCGAGCGCGCGCCGCGCCGCCTCCGCGCCCATGCTGCTGGTGCTCTCGTGATCCGCTGCAATGCGGCGTTCGCGGATGCCGGTGCGATCCGTGATCCACTCGTCCGAGGTGTCCACGATGGCCTCGAGGTCATCGTTCGTCATCACATGCTCGGGCACGTAGCGGCCCACGCCGACAATGCGCGCGCGTTTCGTCATGACCGACCCCTCTCAGACCGGGTGCGGGAGCCGCGTGCCGCCACATCCTCCACGTCCGCGAGCCGCCCCTGGAGTTCGCGCAACGTGCGGTGGTGCAGCGCCTTCACCGCACCTTCCGTACGGCCCATCATACGGCCGATCTCCGCGTTGGTTCGTCCGTCCACGTACTTCAATGCGATCACCTGCTGGCGGTCCGGCGGGAGCGCGGAGACCGCCTCGCGCACCAGGGCCAGGCGTTCGTTCTCCTCCAGGCTGGCCTCCGGCCCCGGCGTGTCCGCCGGCGTGGCCAGAGCCGCGTCCAGCGCCTCGATGGGTGGGCGGCGGCCGCGGTCTCGATACCAGTTCACCAGCAGGTTGTGGGCAATGCTCATCAGCCAGGACTGGAACTTGGCCCCGCCGCCGCGGAACTGGTGCAGGCGCGTCAGGGCGTTCAGGAACGTGCGGGACGTCAGTTCTTCCGCCTCCGCCGGGTCCGAGGTGCGCGAGAGCAGGTAGCGGTACACCCGGCCCACGTACGCCTCGTACAACTCGGAGAAGGCGGCGCGGTCGGTCAGCGCCTGGCGGGCGATCTGCTCGTCGCGCTCGTCCCGCTCGTCGGGGGCACGGCGCGCCGGGCGGGCGGGATCCACGCCCCTCGCCGGCTTCGGCCGGTGTGACTCAGAGGGTGACTCGGAGGCAGTGGGCTTGGTGGCGGGCGGGTCCGTGGGTGGCGGATCGGTGGGACGGGCGATGACGGGCCTCCGCGGTGTGCCGTTGAGTATAGATGTCGCCCGCGAGGCTGCCTGCCGCCGCCCGGGGCACCTCGCGGCCCTGCTTCGGACAGCCTACGAGGGCCGGCGGCGCTGGTCCGGCTCGCCCTTCAGGAAGCGCGGCTGGTACTCGGAGGCGCGGTGCTCCACCTGCGCCAGGTGCATCCGGTCATGCCGGTAGCACGAGCGCAGCCACTGGAGCACGGTCAGTTCGCCGAACATCGCGTTGGACGAAACGCGGTCGAAGTCCTGCGGCGCCAGTCCCTGGATGAACTCCACGGTCAGGGCGCGCTGCCGGTCCACCTCGGTGATGAGGTCCGCCACGGACACGTCGTGCGCGACGTCCATGCCGTAGCGCGCCGGGTCAGCGGGCGGCTGCGCGTCCACGTCCAGGTCCGGCCGCTCCTCGCGCACGGTTCGCTCGCACCACGACCGGTAGCGGGCGTCCATCTGCGCGAGGTGGACGAGTTGCTCCTTCACGGACCAGCCGTCCTCGCCGTCCTTGTCTGGCGGACGGTGCTCCGCCACCTCCACGGACATGGGCCGCACTGCGGTCAGCAGGGCGTCTCGCTCCTGGAGCATCTTCAGTTGGAGTTCGCGGATCTCATCTGGTGTGGCCATGCGTGGAGTGTACGCGCGGCCGTCGCGCTCGGGACGCTACGGCGAGGTCGAGGCGGCGTGCTTCTCGCGCTCTGAAGCCAGCGTCGCTCGCAACGCTTCCTTGGATGTGGGCGAGACCTCCGCCGGGCCCAGCGCGCCGCCCAGGCCGAAGCGTCGCAGTACTGCTTCCACCTCGGGCCGGGCGCCCGTGAGCAGGGTGCGTCCGCCTGCCCGCTCGCGCTGCTCCACGATGGCCTGCAGGGCCATGAGGCCGGACGAGTCCACGTGGTGGATGTCGCGCATGCGGATCACCAGCGGACGCGGGTCCTGCCTCGGCAGGCTGGCCTCCAGCGCCGCGGCGCTGTGGAAGGAGAGCACGCCCTGCGCGTTGTAGAACAGGACGTTCGGGTAGTCGCGCACCAGGGACTTCAATTCGGGCGAGTAGTCGTTCTCGCCCGCCTCGGCTTCGGCGCCGTCCAGGATGGACGCCACCACCGGGATGCGGTGCAGGCGCCGGAGCAGCAGCACGGTGGAGGTCAGCACGCCCAGGGCAATCGCGAAGGTCAGGTCCAGGAAGACCGTGACCAGCACCGTGCCGACCAGCGCCAGCAGGTCCTCGCGCGGGGCGGTGCGTATCAGGCGCACCAGTTCCGGCACGTCCGCAATGCGGTATGCCACCACCACCAGGATCGCCGCCAGCGCGGCCAGCGGGATGTCCCCCGCCACCGAGGCAAGCACCACGGTCAGCGCCAGCACCATACCTGCGTGCACCACGCCCGCGAGGCGCGAGGTGGCGCCGCTGCGGACACCCGCGGCCGTCCTCGCGATGGCGGCGGTGGCCGGGATGCCGCCGAACACCGGCGCCACCAGGTTGCCGACGCCCTGGCCCACCAGTTCGCGGTCCGCATCGTGGCGCACGCCGTCCGCCGCCATGCCGTCCGCCACCACGGCGGACAGCAACGACTCGACAGCCGCGAGGACGGCGATCGCCGCCGCCGCCGGCACCAGGTCCATGGCCAGGCCGAAGTCCAGGAAGTCGAACGAGGGCGTGGGGATCGAGGTGGGGAGCGCGCCGTAGCGGTTGGAGACCGTGGCCACCTTCAGGTCCAGCACGATCGCCGCAACCGTGGCGACCACCACCACCAGGAGCGCGCCCGGGATGCGTCGCGGACGGGCCTGGTAGACCAGCAGGAACACCACGCTGAGCAGGCCAATCACCGCCGAGGCCGGCTCGATGGTGCCCAGGTGGGCCACGGTGTCCATCACGCGCTCGTGGAAGTGCACCAGTTGCGCGTCCGTGTCGCTCAGCCCCAGCAGGTTGTTGACCTGCCCGAACGCGATCGACACGCCGATGCCGGCGGTGAAGCCCACGATCACCAGGTGCGGCATGAAACGGATCAGGCGGCCAAAGCGCAGCAGGCCCATCAGCACCAGGAAGATGCCCGCCAGGAAGGCGGCCACCGGTAGCGCCCTGACGCCGTGGCTGACCACCACCTGCAGGAGCAGCGGCACCAGCGCCGCGGTGGGCCCGGTGATGTTGAACCGGGAGCCGCCCAGGGCGGCGGCAGTGCCCCCCGCGAAGACAGCGGTATATAGCCCGGCGATCGGTGAGACGCCGACGGCGACAGCAAGAGCAATCGAGAGTGGAAACGCAATGACGCCGACGATCGCGCCAGCGATCACGTTGCGCAGCACCTCGTCACGGGGCATGGAGAACCGCGGCAAGGAGGATCGGAGTGCCAGGCCCCGAGCAAGCGGGACGAACAATGAATAGACCTACTTCAGTACTTGGGCCTCAACGCGTCACGAACGGATTTCGGAGCCGAGGAGCCTCAACGCTAATAACACTATAACATAATGCGGCGCACAACGCCAGTGGTGAGGCTCCCCCCCACGCCCGGAATCGCAACGGGCCGCCCCACCCGGGACGGCCCGTATTTCGTGCGGCGCCTGCGTGTTCGAGGGCGGAAGCCGCTACGGCTGCAGCACCACCGGGATGCTGTTCACCACCGGCGGGAAGCCCTCGCCATCGGAGGGGTCCGGCGCGTCCACTACCAGATGCCCCACCTGCGTCTCGCTCACCGAGTACTCCACTTCGAACTCGAACGCAGCCGGGCCGTCCACGCCGCCGCCCATGGTGAAGCCGTCGGCGAGCGTGTTGCCCTCGCGGTCCACCAGGCTCCACGTCACGTTCGACTCGAACGTCCGCGAGCAGCCCTCCACCGTGCTCCCCGAGGCGAACGCGTCTCCCGAGGCGATCCCCACGACGAAGACGAACGAGGACTCCACCGCGTCCGGGTGGAGGGCCGCGCAGGCGTCGCCGGCCACCTCGGTCGCTGCCGGCGTCTCGGTCACGCCAGCGGTGGGGGTCTCCGTCGGCGTGTTGGTGGCGTCGGGCGTCGTGGTCGCCTCGGCTGTGGAGGTGGCGGTGGTCGTCGGCTCGGCCGTGGGGTCGTCGCTGTCCGTACACGCGGCCCCGAACAGCGCGAGGGCTGCCACGGCGCCGAGCAGGCCGAACCGGCGCACGCCGGAGATGTGCAATCGCATGAGTACCTCAATCAAGGCACGCACCAGGGCGTGCTGCGTCGCTCGCTGAATCTCAGTGAGTCCAGATCAGTAAACGTCTCTGACGGTCGGGATGTTCCCGCCGCTGCGGCCCGAAGACCGCCTGCGTAATGCGCTGCTAGTGCGCGCCGCCCCCGGCCACCCCGTTGTCCGCGATCGCCTCGAGCCGTCCGAGGTACGCCTGCGGCAGTCCGAGGTCGCGCGCGCCGGAGAGAATCGTCTCCTTGTAGGCCGGGGAGGGCGCGAAGCCGTCAGGATCCGGAGCGACGACCTGGTACGTCCGGCACCGCACGCGGTCTCCCGCGGGCGTCTCCACCTCCACCGCCAGGCGGCGGTAGGCGGGCGGGTTGCGAAACACGCCCTCCTGCGCATCGAGCCCGCGGGAGTGCTCGGGGTCGATCACCCAGAGGGCGCCCCACGTCTCCTCGCCTGCCGCCACCACGATGTCCCCCACGCCGCCCAGCCACGACCGCTTCGACTCGATGCTGAACGCCAGCCGGTAGCCCTCCAGTCGCGCGATGGAGACCAGGCGGGCGCTGGGCGCGTGCATGTGCAGCCGCGCCTCGCTCAGGTTGCTCCCGTACGCGAAGTAGAGGAACGGGCCGGCGGGGGTCTCCGGGGCGGACGCCTCCCTCATCCCGCGGCCTCACGGCAGGCGGCAACGAAGGCCTCGAAGAGCGCGGTCGAGGCGGACCGGAGTGCGGGGCTGTCGGTCATCTCTGCCATCTCCGGGCGCTCCGGGTGCCACTGCACGCCCAGCGCCCACGTGTGGCCGGGCGCCTCGGTCGCCTCCACCACACCGTCGGGCGCCATCCCCGTCGCCAGCAGATCCGCGCCGAGGCCGCCCGGCAGCACGGCCTGGTGGTGGCGGGAGTTCACGCGCAGGATCTCCTCGCCGGTGGCGGCGGCGAGCAGCGAGCCCGGACGCACGGCCACCTCGTGCCAGCCGGAGGCGATGGTGACGCCGTCCTCGGCGCGGCGGGCGCGGTGCGGCTCGCGCTCCTCGATGTGCTGCAGCAGGCTGCCGCCGTGCACGACGTTCAGCAACTGGAAGCCGCGGCAGATGGCGAACAGCGGCACGTTGCCGGCCAACGCAAAGCGGATCAGCGCCGACTCCACGCGGTCGCGATCCGGGTTCACCACCGTCACGCGGTCGCTCTGCGCCTGCCCGTAGGCCGCCGGGTCGACGTCGACGCCCGCAGTGACGATGAGACCCTCGAACGGTGGGAGCGCCTCGACCGTGGTGAACGAGGCGCAGTCGAAGGCGACCGGTTCGCCGCCGGCACGATCGATGCAGCGGGCATAGTCGTCCCAGTCCTCGCCCAGGACGTCCTCAGCGCGCGTTATCAATACCCGTGGTCGGTCGGTCATGAGACGTTGATGGTATCGCGAGGCGGCACGCCTACAGTAGATATGGCACGACGAGAGGTGACGAGGAGCACGCCATGTTCGGACGGACAAAGCGGAAGAAGAGTTGGAGCGACCTGACGCCGCAGCAGCAGCGAGGGGTCGGACTCGCCGCCATCGTGCAGGTGGCGCTGTTGCTGATCGCCCTCGTCGACTGGTTCCGCCGCCCGTCCGATGAGATGCGCGGACGGAAGTTGCTGTGGCTGCCGCTGCTGTTCGTGAACTTCTTCGGCCCGCTGGCCTACCTCAAGTTCGGGCGACTCCCCGTCCGCCACGGATAGTCCCGCCCGCGTACGCCACCACGCGCCGCGCAATCCGTCGCTTCGCGCGCCACACGCGGTACTGCAACACCAGTGAGTTCATCGCCCAACCTCCGACCCGCCCGCCGTCCGAGATAGGACGCACGAAGCCGCCGGAAGGTTCCGGGCGTCACCGGGGCCGAGGATCACGAGGAAATAGATGGTCGGGGTGCCCAGATTTGAACTGGGGACCTCTTCGTCCCGAACGAAGCGCTCTGCCAAGCTGAGCTACACCCCGAGGCGCCGGCGCGGATCCGCTCTGATCGAGGGGAGGGCCGGGCTCCGGATCGTAGCACCGGGGATCGGGAGGGGCGAGGGCACTCTCGGTTTCGTCCTGTGACGGCGCTATGCGGGCTTCTGCGACCGCTCCCAGTCGCGGTCGGTGGCGCTGGTGGCGGCGAGCGGGGCGGCGGCCGTGTAGCGGCGCACCAGGCAGTACGCCCACCACAAGCCGAGGGCTACCTCGGCGAGGGCGATGCCGCGCACGATCCACGGGCGGTCCTGGGTGCGTCGCACCATGTTGCGGTACCACGCGGGCCAGGTGTCGAAGTTCCAGAGTTCCAGGTGACGCCTCGTGAAGAGGCCCGCCACCACGCCGTTGCCGACCATGCCGATCGCCATGATCTCCTGTGCTACGTGCGCCGGTCGGCTCATGCCCACGCTCCTCCCTGGACGCGCGTGATGCGCGTGCGCGCGACACGAGGGTGCGCCTCTGGCCCTTGCGGGCGCGTGGCCCTGCGCTCGTGGGAGTGCAGAGCGCGTGGCGAGGGGGAGGCTCAGGGCAGGACGTCGTCCGGGAGACGCTTGAAGGCCTCCACCATCTCGGGGTCGAAGAGGAGGCCGGACTGGTCCTTGATATAGGCGATCACGTCGGTGCGCGCCCACGGCTGCTTGTAGGGGCGCTCGGAGCGGAGGGCGTCGTAGACGTCGGCCAGGGAGAAGGCGCGGGCCAGCGCGGGGATGTGTTCGCCCCGCAGTCCGTCCGGGTAGCCCGTGCCGTCCCACCGCTCGTGGTGCGAGTAGGTGACCTTCACCGCCTCCGACAGGTAGGGGATGCCGGAGAGCAGGCGGTAGCCGTACTCCGGGTGCTTGCGCATGATCGTCCACTCCTCCTCGTTGAGGGGCCCGGGCTTCAGGAGCACAGCGTCCGGGATGGCAACCTTCCCCAGGTCATGCAGCAGCGCCCCTCGCTTCAGGTCCGCCAGTTCCGAGGCGTCGAAGCCGGCCTCCCGGCCGATCTCCCGGGAGAGGGCGACCACGCGCTCCGAGTGGCCGCCGGTCTCGTGGTCGCGGAGTTCCAGCGTCCGCGCCCAGCCCTCCAGCGTGCTGTTGTACGCCTCCTCCAGGGCCAGGTTGGCGCGCTGCATGTCGTCGAACAGTTGGGCGTTGTCCAGCGCGATGGCGGCCTGGGTGGCAATGGCGTGGACGAAGTCCGTCCAGTCCGCATTCGGCACGAAGGGGGTGTGACGGAAGAGTTCCAGCACGCCCTTGGTGGCGCCCTTCGCGACGAGAGGGATGCCGTGGTAACTGCGAAACCCCTCCTCCGCGATCAGATCCTCGCCCAGGAGGCTGTGCTCCTCCAGCAGGTCGGCGACGTACACGGTGCGGCCAGTGGCAGCGACGCGCCCCGCCAGTCCCTCGCCCACGCTCATCGCGCGTTCCTGGATCCGGCGCGAGCGGAACCCGTGCCCCTGGGCGAAGCGCAACTTGCCCGTAAACGCGTCCACCAGCAGCACGGAGGCGGCGTCCACGCCCAGGATCGTCGTGGCCTGGTCCAGCAGTACGTTCAGGGTGACGTTCACGTCCAGGCTGCCGGTGATCGTCACGTCGATCAGCCGCAGCGCGTTCAGGCGCTCCGCCTGCTGGCGTTCGCGGTCGGCCAGTTGCTGCTTCTCCACGCGCAGCCGCCGCTCCTGTAGCGCCTGCCCCACGGCGTTGCCCAGCCGTGCGAGGCGGTCCTTCAGCAGGTAGTCGAAGGCGCCCTCCTTGATACAGCGCACGGCGGCCTCGTCGTCCAGCGAGCCGGTGACCACCAGGATGGGGGTCTCCACGCCGGCGCCGCGGGCCATGGCGATCGCCGCGTGGGCGTCAAACTGGGGGAGGGAGTAGTCCAGGATTAGGAGGTCGTAGTCACCCGCCAGGTGCGCGCGGTACTCCTGTGCGTTGCGCGCACGGGTGGCCCTGACCGCGTAGCCGTGCCCCTGCAGGCTGGCGATCACCAACTCCGCGTCGAAGTCGTTGTCCTCCAGCAGCAGCACGCTCAGCGGGCGGGCGAGGCCGTTGCCTCGTGCGGCGCCGGCCGGGGGCGGCTCAGAGGGCAGGCGCTCGGTCATGGGTGGTGGGGCCGTTCGTTCAGCAGCACCCCGTACACGGATCCCAGGGGCGCAGTGAACCCCGCCATGTTGCCTCGTATTCCGGAGGACTGACCGGTCAGCGATAGTGGAGCAACGGTATCGAAGGAGAGAACAGTAACCTACTGAGCAGCGCGATGACACAACGTTTATGTCGGTTATAACGATGGCTGGAACCGCAGAACCTGCGCGCGCTCGCACCAGTCCGAGGCTAATCGTGCGGCAAGGTTGTCAACTACCACGCGCCTGCTCGCCCGACGCTACGCTCGCCCTCCACCGGATCGGTGTCGGGGGTGCGGGGGGCCTCGGGGCGTGCCTTGTCGCGATGTGCACGCCGCGCGTACCATCAGGGGGTGAGTATTCCCCGGCACCATGTAGTAGTACGCACACGGCAGGCCAGAGGCGCCCTCGCATAGGGGAGCGCCCGCAGCCTGTCGCACGCCCCGCACCGCGGGGCGTTTTTGTTGGCGGCAGAAGAGGGACACCGGCGCATGACCGACCAGACCGACGCGACCAGCATAGCGGGCGACCGCGACCCCGCCCACCTCGATCCGCGGGCGATGGCGGCCGCGTACGAACCGCAGACGGTGGAGGAGCCGCTCTACGAGTGGTGGGAGTCGAACGACTTCTTCAAGCCCAACCGGCCGGGGGCGATGCCGTTTACGATCATCATGCCGCCGCCCAACCTCACCGGCGAACTGCACATGGGGCACGCGCTCACCACGGCGATCGAGGACTCCCTGGTCCGCTGGCACCGCATGCTCGGCGACGACACCCTCTGGGTGCCGGGCGTGGACCACGCCGCGATCGCCGTGAACGCCATCATCGAGCGCGACCTCCAGCGCGAGGGCATCTCCCGCCACGACATCGGCCGCGAGGAGTTCCTGCGGCGCACGTGGGACTTCGTCACGCGCAGCCGCAGCCGCATCTCGGTCCAGCATCGCCGCCTGGGCGCCTCCGCGGACTGGTCGCGCGAGGCGTTCACGATGGACGAGCAGCGCGAGAAGTCCGTGCGCACCACGTTCAAGAGCCTGTACGACGACGGCCTGATCTACCGTGCGGAACGCCTGATCAACTGGTGCGTGGACTGCGGCTCCGCCATCTCCGACATAGAGGTGGAGTACGAGGACGAGCCGGGCTCGTTCTGGCACGTGCGCTACGCCGTGGTGGACGCGGACGGCACGCCCACGGGCGAAAACATCGTCATTGCCACCACGCGGCCGGAGACCATCCCGGCGGACACCGCGATCGCGGTGCACCCGGATGATGACCGCTACCGCCGCCTGGTGGGGCTGCGCGCCACGGTACCCACCAACGGGCGCCTGGTGCCGATCATCGCGGACACCGCCGTCAGCATGGAAGGCGGATCGGGCGCGCTGAAGGTCACGCCCGGCCACGACCCGGTGGACTTCGAGATCGGCGAGCGGCACGACCTGGAGATCATCTCCATCATCGATCCGGACGGGCGGCTCAACGACCTCTCCGGCCAGTACAGCGGCCTGCCCCGCTTCGAGGCGCGCTCGCGGGTGGTGGAGGATCTGGAGGCGGCGGGGCGCATTGAGAAGATCGAGCCGTACACGCACGCCGTGGGGCACTGCCAGCGCTCCGGAACCATCGTGGAGCCGCTGATCTCCATGCAGTGGTGGGTGGACGCGAAGACCCTCGCCAGGCCCTCCATCGAGGCGGTGACGAACGGGCGCATCAAGTTCGTGCCGGAGCGCTTCGAACGCGTCTACCTGCACTGGATGGAGAACATCCGGGACTGGTGCGTGAGCCGTCAGATCTGGTGGGGCCACCGCATCCCCGTCTGGTACTGCAACGACTGTGACGAGGTGATCGTGGCGGTCCAGGACCCCACGTCCTGCACCCGCTGCGCGTCCGCGGACATCCGCCAGGACGAGGACACGCTGGACACGTGGTTCTCCTCTGGCCTGTGGCCGCACTCCACGCTGGGCTGGCCGGACGACACGGAGGACCTGCGGCGGTTCTATCCCACGCAGGTGATGGAGACCGGGTACGACATCATCTTCTTCTGGGTGGCCCGGATGATCATGCTGTCGCTCTACAACATGGATGGCGTGATCCCCTTCGAGACGGTCTACCTGCACGGCCTGGTGCGCGCGGCGGACGGGCAGAAGATGTCCAAGTCCAAGGGCAACGTGGTGGATCCGCTGGACGTGCTGGCCACCTCTGGCACGGACGGCCTGCGCTTCGCCCTGCTCTCCGGCACCAGCCCCGGCAACGACCAGCGCATCACGGACGACCGCATCGAGGCCGGCCGCAACCTGAGCAACAAACTCTGGAACGCCAGCCGCTTCGTCCTCCAGATGGTCGAGCCCACTGACAACCTGACGCTGCCGCCCGCGCTGTCCCCGACCGCTCTGGTGGGGGAGGGCAGCGGCGAGGGGGCTCCGCCCTCTGCCTCTGCCTCTGCCTCTGCCTCTGTTTCGGGGCCCGCGGTCGAGGACCGCTGGATCCTGTCTCGGCTCGAAGCCGTCATCACCGATGTCGACCGGCTCATGGGCACCCTCGAACTGTCGGAGGCGGTGCGGCAAGCACGGGACTTCTTCTGGGACGAGTTCGCGGACTGGTACATCGAACTGGCGAAGGTGCGGGTGCGCGCCGGCGACCGCAGCGCCATCCCTGTGCTCGTGCACGTGATCGACCAGGTGCTGCGGCTCCTGCACCCGTTCATGCCCTTTGTGACCGAGGAGATCTGGCAGCGCCTGAACACGCTGCGCCCTGACCCGCGGGGCGCCCCCGCGCTCATCGTCGCCTCGTATCCGCAGCCGGGCGCCGGTGGCCGCCGCGACCCCGAGGCCGAGCGCCAGTTGGCCGCGGTGCAGGACTTTGTCCGAGCCATCCGCAACATTCGCGCGGAGAAGCGCGTGGACGCCGGCCGCTGGGTGGAGGCCTACATCGCTGCCGGGGAGGCCGAAGAGACGGCGCGATCCCTCGCCGCCTCGATCGAGACGCTGGCGCGCGTGCGGCCGCTGCACGTGGTCACCTCATCCGCGGAGACGCCCTCGGAAGGCGTGGTCACCGCGGTGCTATCCGTGGGCCAGGTGGCCCTGCCCATGGCCGGCCTCTTCGACGCGGAGGCCGAGCGCGCGCGCCTCTCCAAGCAGATCGACGAGGTGGCCGCAGAGGTCCAGCGGCAGGAGGCGAAACTGGCCAACGAGAACTTCACCGCGAAGGCGCCGGGGGCCGTGGTCGCCAAGGAGCGCGAGCGCCTCGACACTGCGCGGTCACGCCTGGAGGGCCTGCGCGCGAGCCTGGCCGAGTTGGGGTAAGGGGCCAGCAACCATGCCGTCCGCCAACGAATTCGTAAACCTCACGGAACTCCACCGCCTGGCCGTGGACATCGCGCGCGAGGCGGGCGTCATCCAGACGTCCCGCCTGCACCTCGAACGCACGATCGACACGAAGAGCACCTCCACGGACGCGGTCACCGAGGTGGACCGGGCGTGCGAGGACCTGATCGTGCGGCGGATCCTGGAGGCCCGCCCGGACGACTCGATCCTGGGGGAGGAGGGCGCCAGCCGGCAGGGGACCTCCTCCCTGCGCTGGGTGATCGACCCGCTGGATGGCACCGTGAACTACGTCTACCGCCGCGGCGACTTCGCGGTCTCGCTGGGCATTGAGATGGACCTCGGCAGCGGGGCGGCGCCGGTGGTGGGCGTGGTGCACGATCCCAGCCTGGACGAGACGTTCTCTGCCATCCGTAGTCGCCCGCCAATTCCCACCGTGGACGGGAAGCGGGCGCCGATCTCCACGTTCGCAGACGGGCTGGAGGATGCCGTGGGCGCCTGGCTGAACGGCGAGCGCATCCACGTGAACGCGGTCGCTGACCTCGGTCAGTCGCTGGTGGGCACCGGCTTCGGGTACGACCCAGAGGTTCGCCGCGCGCAGGGCGCCATGCTGGCGCAGATCGTCCCGCACGTCCGAGACATCCGCCGCGCCGGGTCGGCCGCCCTGGACCTCTGCGCCGTCGCCTGCGGCCGCCTGGACGGCTACTTCGAGCGCGGCCTGCAGCCGTGGGACTCCGCAGCCGCCGCGCTCATCGTGGAGGAGGCCGGCGGCATCGCCGAACGCCTGGACAGCCCGGAGGTGCCCGCCGGCACGTGGGTCGTCGCCGGACCCGGCATCTTCGAGGCGCTCCGCACGCGCGTGGTGGCCGCGTCCCAGCCGTAGCGCCCGCCGCTCCTAGCGGCGATACAGGCTACTCGCGATACAGGCCCTCGCGGTCGATGACCTCGCGCACGACGGGGGGGAGTGGGGCGTCCGTGGCAGCGCCGCGGCGGATGCGCTCGCGGATGTCCGTGGCGGAGATGTCCAGCGGCGGCATCTCCACTTCGTCGATGCGCGACTCGACGTCCGGGACCACCTCGCGCAGGGCGGCCGGGACCAGGGGGCCCACGGCACGCGGGCGGCGCGCCACTGCGAGGCGGGCGCTGGCCACGATGCGCCTGGGTTCACGCCAGGCGGGCATGTCCGCGAGCGCGTCCGCCCCCAGAATGAACCACCAATCCTCACCCGGCCGTACCAGCGCCTCCAGCGTCTCGGCGGTGTAGGAGGGACCCTCGCGGTCGACCTCGACGGTGGAGACCTCCGCCCAGGCGAGCGGCGCGATGGCGGCGCGCACCATCTCGACGCGCAGCGCGGCGGGGGTGACCTGCCGGTCGCTCTTGCGCCACGGGTCGCCGGCCACCACGAACAGGACGCGGTCCAGCCGCAACGCCTCGCGCGCGGCCGCCGCCAGCGCGAGGTGGGCACGGTGGGGAGGGTCGAACGTGCCACCGAGCACGCCCACCCGCGGCCGCTCCGTGCGGGACGCCGCGGCCGCGGCGGTCACTCCTCCCACGCCACCTCCACGTCGCCCACGCGCACCGGGTCGCCCTCCTTCACGCCCAGCCGGCGCATGGAGCGGTGGACGCCCATGCGCCGCAGGCGGCTGAAGAACTCCTCCCGAGGCTCACGGTCGTGCAGGTCCAGGGTGGCGGCCAGCCAGTTGGGCGTGGGCCCGTCCACCACCGCCACGCCTTCGGCGTCCCGGTAGGCCTCGAAGCGGCCTGTGCGCCTCGGCTCCGGGGTGAGCACGGGGACCTCCGCCGCGGTGGCCTCCGCTTCTTCGTCCTGCGCCGCCCTGAGCGTCCACAGGGCCTGTTGCGCCAGTTCCCTCACGCCCTGCCCGGTTGCGGCGGAAATCGTGAATGTGGGCACGCCCAGCGCCTCGACATCCTCGCGCAGGAGTTCAATGTGCGCCTGGGCGTCCGGGTCATCCGCCTTGTTGAGCGCGAGGATCTGAGGCTTCTCCGCCAGGCCGTGGCCGAACTCCCGTAGTTCCGCGTTGATCATCGCGTAGTTCGCCAGCGGCTCGTCCTCGGTCATGTCCAGCACGTGCACCAGCACGCGGGTGCGCTCGATGTGGCGGAGGAACTCGTGGCCCAGGCCCACACCGGCGCTCGCGCCCTCGATGAGGCCGGGCATGTCCGCGGCGACGAAGGCGTCGTGCCCCACGTAGACCACGCCGAGTTCGGGTTGGAGCGTGGTGAACGGGTAGGCGGCGATCTTGGGGCGGGCCCGGCTCCAGACCGTGAGCAACGTGGACTTGCCGGCGTTCGGCAGGCCCACCAGGCCCACGTCCGCCAGCAGTTTGAGGTCCAGCCGCAACCGTCGCTCGTCGCCCGGGGCGCCGCGCTGCGCAAACTTTGGCGCCTGGCGGGTGGAGTTGGTGAAGCGCTTGTTGCCCCAGCCGCCTCGCCCGCCGCGTCCCAGCAGGACACGCGCGCCGTCCTCGGTCAGGTCGGCCAGCACCTCGTCCGTCTCCGCGTCGTACACCATCGTGCCCACCGGCACCGGTAGCACCAGGGCCTCGCCCGAGCGCCCCCGACGCTGGTTCGGGCCGCCGGAGACGCCGTCCTCGGAGCGGCGCACGCGCCCGTCGCTGTAGTCGTCCAGCGTGGTCATGCGGCGCTGGGCCACCAGGTAGACGTCCCCACCTCGCCCGCCGTCTCCGCCGTCCGGTCCGCCACGTGGTGTGAACTTTTCACGCCGAAATGAGACGGCGCCATCACCGCCGCGACCGGCTGCAACTTCGATTTCGATCTGGTCGATCATGAGGCGGAAGGGCTCCTGTGGATGTTGATCGCTCAGTCCACAGGGGACAACGCGAAGGATGTGAGATCAGATCATCGTCATCGTAGTGGTGTGGATCGTGTGCATGCTTCCCGGACTGCCGCGTCCTCACTCGCGAATCGCTCTGATCGAGGGTTGGACAGGCATGGGTGTCCTCGTGCGGGAACCGGGTAGTTGTGAACGTTGCCCCTGAGCAGGGATCACCGAGTGTCACTCCGGAGTCGACAGAAATCGAAAGAGTGAACACTTGTCCACGCATCGGCCATGCTTTGTCCACAGATGGGCGCACAGAAAGGTTTAGGGGATTGCGCAGTTCCCCGGTACCGAGGATCCGCGGAAGCGTTGACAACATGGGCAGGGAGGTCAGGATCGTCGGCGGTCAGGCGATGCGGCGCGACTGCTCGATCATCTCGCGGAGGCTGGCGATGTCCCGCCGTGTCTCCGGATCCACCGAGAGCGACTTCTCCATCTTCCGCCACCCGTGGTGGACGGTGGAGTGGTCGCGGCCACCGAGCGCCTGCCCGATTTCCACCAGGGAGCGGTGGGCCAGTTCGCGCATGAGGTACATGGCGATCTGCCGCGGGTAGGCCACCCGCTTCTCCCGACTCGGCGAGAGCAGGCCCGTCCGGTCGATGTCGAAGTAGCGGCAGACGAGGTCCATGATGAGGTCAGGCGAGGGCGGCAGTTTGGGCTCGTTGGTCTGCAGGGACGCCAGGGCCGAGGCCACCACGTCCGGGGTCAGGGACTCGCCGGTCAGGCGGCTGTAGGCCACCACCCGCGTCAGGGAGCCCTCCAGTTCCCGGATGTTGTTCTTGAAGCGGGCGGCGATCACGTGCAGCACGTCGTCGCGCACGCGGATGTTCTGCTCCGCCGCCTTGTGCCGCAAGATGGCGACGCGCGTCTCCATGTCCGGCGCCTGCAGGTCCGCGATCATGCCCCACTCGAAGCGCGTGCGCAGGCGCTCCTCCAACTGGGCAATGTGCGCCGGACCCTTGTCCGACGTGATCACGATCTGGCGGCCGGCCTCGTAGAGTTCATTGAAGGTGTAGAAGAACTCTTCCTGCGTCTGTTCCTTGCCGGCGATGAACTGGATGTCGTCGATCAGCAGGGCGTCCGCGGAGCGGTAGCGCTGGCGAAAGTCGTCCATCTTGCGGCCCTGGATGGACGTGATCAGGGCGTTCGTGAACGCCTCCGCGCTCAGGTAGACCACGTGCTGGCCCTTGTCCAGCAGGGCGTGGCCAATGGCGTGCAGCAGGTGAGTCTTGCCCAGCCCGGCGGCGCCGTAGAGGAAGAGCGGGTTGTAGAGGCGGCCCGGCTCGCGGGCCACGCCCTCCGCGGCGGCGAAGGCGAGTTGGTTGCCCGGCCCCACGATGTAGTTGGCGAAGGTGTAACGCTCCCGCAGGCGGGGGCGAATGGCCGCCACGCGCGGTTGCTCGCCGGAGGGCTGGTGCAGCGCCGCCACCTGCGCCTCGTCCGGGCGCAGCGGCTCGAAGCGCACTTCCACCTCGTGGCCCACGATCTCGCTCAGCGTGCGGAGGATGGCGGGGCGCAGTCGCTTCTGCAGCCACTCCGTGACGAACTCGGAGCGGGTGCCCACGGTCATCAGGTCATGCTGGAAGTGCACACCCACCGTGCCGTCCAACCACGTGTCGTAGTTGGCGCGGGAGACCTGGGCGGACAGGACCTTGAGCGCGGCCTGCCACAGGGCGGCGGGATCGTCGTGCACTCGGCCGCCTCCCTGACTCCAGCGGCCGCGTAGAGGGCACAATGCTCCGCAGTCCGAGGATGTTGGTTCCTCGGATCCCTCAGATCAAACTTCTGTGGGATGTACCGCTGAGAGCGTGAGCCCTGTGAAGCAGCCAAAACGGTGGTTCGCTGTCCGGCTGGCCCGAGTCTTGCCGCAACCAGTGGGCCAGAGAGCCGAACGCGACGGACTGTAGCACCGCCGGATCTGGCCGATCAAGGCTCTTATGGGAAGTGCCGCGGCTTTTGCCGAACATCTCTCGTTTGCCTATACCCGATCACGATGGGCATCACGCGGCGCATCCGATCCAACCCGCGCGACAACGCCGCGCGAGCCGGATCGCCACCGTCTGCGACCGAATAGCATCTCATGCGCGGCCCGTCTGGAGGAGTCCCCCGGCGCCCCTCCGCGCTCGCTATACTGCACGCCACTGTCTCCGTTGCAGAGACGCCGAACGCCGACCATCACCGGCGGCGTATCAGGAGGGTCACGATGACGACCGATGCGGCCGCCGGCGACAGCGGGAATCCCACCGAGGAGCAGGCGGACGGCTTGCTCCTGGCCATCGACATTGGCAACACCAGCATCGCGATCGGGGTCTTCGATCAGCAGGAGATCGTGGGCACGTTCCGCATCGCCACGGACCAGGAGAACTTCCCGGACGAGTACGCCATGCTGCTGCTGGGCCTGCTGCGCACGGTGGACATTGAGCCGGACGGCATTGCCGCGGCGGTGATGTCCAGCACCGTGCCGCCGCTGGTGAACACCTTCCAGCAGGTCTGCCGCAAGCACTTCCACGTGGAGCCGCTGGTGGTGGGCCCGGGCGTACGCACGGGCATCCGCGTCCTGTACGACAACCCGCGCGAGGTGGGCCCGGATCGCATCCTGCACGCGGTCGCTGCGCTGGACTCGTACGACCCGCCGCTGATCATCGTGGACCTGGGCACGGCCTGCGTGTTCGACGCGGTCTCGCGGGACGGGGATTACCTGGGCGGGGCGATCGCGCCGGGCATTGGGCTGGCGTCGCAGGCGCTGTTCAGCCGTGCCGCCATGCTGCACCGCGTGAGCCTGGAGCACCCGGCCGGCCCCATCGGGCGCAACACCGTGCACTCCATGCAGTCCGGCATCTTCTTCGGCTACGTGGAGATGGTGCGCGGCATGGTGCGCCGCTTCAAGGCCGAGGTGGGGGAGGAGGCGCTGGTGATCGGCACCGGGGGCTACTCCGCCGTCTTCGCGGAGGAGGCCGCCTGCTTCGACGCGCTGGAGCCAGACCTGAACCTGACCGGCCTGCGCCTGGTCTACGAGGCGAACCAGTGACCGGTCCTGCGGCCGGCACCGCCGGCCTCCTGGGCCTCCCCGGGCGCCCCGGAGACCCGCTCCGAGGCGCACACATTGTCCTGGGCGTGACGGGCTCGATCTCCTGCTACAAGGCCGTGGAGGTCGCCAGCCGCCTCGTGCAGGCCGGCGCGAGCGTGGACGTGGCGATCACCGCGCACGCGGCGGAGTTCGTGACCCCGCTGACCTTCCGCTCCATCACCTCGCGCGAACCGTACGGGGACATGTGGCGCCCGCACGGCGAGTACGGCGAGGCGCACGTGGAGTTGGCGAGGCGCGCTGACCTGATGCTGATCGCGCCCGCCACCGCCTCCACGCTGGCGCGCCTGGCGCACGGACTGGCGGACGACATGGTGTCGCTCACGGCGCTCGCCACCGCGGCGCCGGTGCTGGTGGCGCCGGCCATGGACGGCCAGATGTGGGAGCACGCCGCGAACCAGGCCAACGTGGCCACCCTGGCGGACCGAGGTGTGCAGTTCATCGGCCCGGTGGAGGGCCGCCTGGCCTCCGGCCGCACCGGCCGAGGGCGCCTCGTGGAGCCCGCCGAAATTGTGGACCTGGCGCGGGCGCGCCTCGCGCGGGAGCGTGGCGACTACCTGGGCCGCAAGGTGGTGGTGAGCGCCGGCGGGACGCGCGAGGCGATCGACCCGGTGCGCTTTGTGGGCAACCGTTCCAGCGGCAAGCAGGGCTACGCCATTGCGGAGGCGGCCCGCGACCGGGGCGCGGAGGTGGTCATCGTTTCCACCGTTGCGCTCCCGGCCCCGGTGACCGTGCGCGTGGTGACGGTGGAGTCGGCGCTGGAGATGCAGGAGGCGACGCTGGCGGAGTGCGCGGACGCGGACGCGCTGGTGATGGCCGGCGCCGTGGCGGACTACCGTCCCGCGCAGGCCGTCGCCGGCAAGATCAAGCGCGGCGAGGCCGGCGACATCAGCATCGACCTGGTGGAGAACCCGGACATCATCGCTTCCGTGCCGGTGGAGAACGCGCGGGCGGGCGGCCTGGTGAAGGTCGCCTTCGCTGCGGAGACGGACGACCTGATCGCCAACGCGCAGAAGAAGTTGGCGAAGAAGGGCGCACACCTGATCGTGGCGAACGATGTTTCCTCCACGGACGCGGGTTTCTCTGTGGACACGAACCGCGTGGTCATCCTCAGCGACCGCGGCGAGCGCGACGACCTGGACCTGATGTCCAAGTACGACGTGGGCCACGCCATCCTGGATCGCGTGCGGACGTACCTGGAGGGGTAAGCCGCCGGGGACGACCGCCGACGGAGGTTGCGAGGGGAGCCTGCGACTTGTCCGGCAACCACCTCGCCAGGGCTTCCGCCGGCGCTCCACAGACGCAGAGCGGGCCCTCTGGCGAGCGCTCCGTGCCCACCGTTTCGCCAACCTCAAGTTCCGGAGGCAGCAACCGATCGGCCCCTACATCGTGGACTTCGTCTGCCTCAGTCACCGCCTGGTGATCGAAGTGGACGGCAATGAGCACACCCGCCGCAGAGCCGCTGACGAGGCGCGAGAGTCTCGCCTGATCTCGGACGGTTTCCGCGTCATCCGGTTCTCAGACAGGGAAGTGCTGACCGAGCTGGAGGGAGTGGAGGCGGCCATTCTGCTGGCAATCGCCGGCGCGAGCCGGCCATCTGCCTACCCCTCGCGCTCCTCGAGCGTGCGGACGAGGTCCTCGAAGGCGTGCCAGTGCTCTACGGAGCGGACGTGGGCGGCGGGTTCATCGCCTCGGTCGAAGATGGAGCCGAGGAGCAGCGCGCCGGTGGTGGGATGGTCCAGGAACGAGTCGAAGACGCGCGCCGTGTCGTCCAGGTGGACGCGCAGGCCCAGCGCGCGGGCGACCTCGTGCTTTGGTCCTCTCGATGTGAAATGGAAGTCCTGGATGGGGAGGTGGTTCGCCTCGATCCACTGGCGCGCGAGGACGCTCTCGTGGTCGTGGCGGGCGGTGAGGATGACCAATTCGTGACGCTCCGCGAGGCGGGCCGTGACCTCTGCGGCGCCGGGCTTGACTGGCATCTGCAGGCCCAGGTCCGTCTCCAGCAGTTCGAGGACCAACTTCGACCAGTCCTTGCCCAGGCGGTCTTCCGGCCGCGAGCCAGCGGCACGCAGGGCCCCGAGGTCCACCTCCCAGCGCCGGAGCGTCTCGGTCTGGAGCATGCCGCCGAAGTCACAGAGCGTGTCGTCGAAGTCAATGCCGATCCGCATGCTGCGAGGGTACCCCGTGGCAGCGCCCGCGGCGGAGGTCCGGCGGCGTGTTCGGGGTGGTGGAGGGCTAGCGGACTGGCCGCGGCGCCGGCCGGGCAGAGGTGATGTGTGCGCCTCAGCCTGCGGGTTGGAGCAACTGGATGGTGTTGCCGTCCGGGTCTCGGATGGTGGCGATCTGGCCGCCCCAGGACTGCGCGTACGGCTCGGCGAAGAAGGTGACGCCGCGGGCCTTCATGGCGGCGGCCAGGCCGGCGATGTCGAAGGTCAGCAGGTTCACCATCAGCCGGTCCGGGTCGGTGTTGGGGCCCGTGACGCCGCTGTGCACGCCGATGATCAGGCGGATGTTGGTGGGCGGCTCGCCCCACGAGAACGCGACGTGTTGCTCGCGGTTGGTCGGCTGGGGGGTGAGCCCCAGCCGGTCCGTGTAGAACGCCCGCATGGCCTCGAAGCGGTCGGCGTTGGTCCAGATCACGATGCTGGCGAGGCCCTCCACGCGGGGGATGTCGCCAGACTCCCGTGGGTGGGGGTGGTCGCCGGGGGTGGGTGTCTCGGCCATGGGTCGCCTTGTCCTCCCTACTTCGCCCGGGCCTTCACGAACTCCACGAGCGTGCGCACGGGGGTGCCTCGCATGCCCTTCACCATCCAGCCCTTGTCGCTGCTGGCGCTCATCACCCCGGCGATGTCCAGGTGCACCCATGGGGTGTCCCCGGCGAAGGCCTCCAGGAACTTGGCGGCGGTGATGGAGCCGGCCTGGCGGCCGCCCGTGTTCTTCAGGTCCGCCACGTCCGACTTGATCTGCTCGCCGTATTCGGAGTCCATGGGGAACTGCCAGATGCGTTCGCCCGCGGCCTCTGCGGCCTTCTCCACCTCGGCATAGAGGCGGTCGTTGTTGGTGAAGGCGCCCATGCGCACGGTGCCCAGCGCCACACCAATGGCCCCCGTCAGCGTGGCCACGTCCACGATGGTGTTACAGCCGTTGGCGCGCGCGTACGCGATGGCGTCCGCCAGCACGAGGCGGCCCTCCGCGTCCGTGTTCAGCACCTCGATGGACTGGCCGTCCATGGCGTAGACCACGTCGCCGGGCTTGGTGGCGGAGCCGCTGGGCATGTTCTCCGTGCACGGGGCGATGGCCATCACGTTCACCGGCAACTTCAGGCGGGCGATCGCGCTCATGGCGCTGATCACCGTGGCCGCGCCGCTCATGTCGCCCTTCATCGCCTCCATGCCCTCGGCCGGCTTCAGGGAGATGCCGCCCGTGTCGAAGGTGATGCCCTTGCCCACCAGGCCCACATAGCGCCCGCGCGTCTTGGCGCCGTTGTAGGTGAGCACGATGAACTTGGGCGGCTGGATGGAACCGTTGGAGACCGAGAGGAACGAGCCCATCTTCAGGCGCTCCGCCTCCGCACGTTCGATGACGGTGCACTCCACGCCGGTCTCAGCGGCCATCTGCTGCGCCCGCGCCGCGATGATGGTGGGGGTCATGAGGTTGGCCGGCTCGTTCGCCATGTCGCGCATCATGTTGGTGGCTTCGGCCACGATCACGCCGGCCTCGGCGCCACGGCGCGCCTGCGTGGCGCGGCGCGCGGAGGTCTCCACCAGCGTCACGTCGCCCAGCGTGTGCTCCGGCTTGTCGCCGTCCCTGGTGTGGTGCTTGTCGAAGCGGTAGAGGCCCAGCACGAGGCCTTCGGCGGCGGCCTGCCCGGACCCGTCGGCGTCCACGCCCGTGGGTGTCTCCTGCAGCGAGATGGCCACGCGGCCCGCGTCGATTCCGCGCAGGCTGCGGCCCAGGGCGCCCAGGCGGTCTCGGAGTGTGGTGGTGGTGAGTTTGGAGCGCTCGCCCACGCCGTAGACCACCACGCGCTTGGCCTTCATGCGCCGCGCGGCAGGCAGTACCGTGAACTCGGCGCTCTTGCCCTTGATGTGGCCGTTTTCGAGCATGGTGGCGATGACGCCGCCCAGCGCCAGGTCCACTTCTGCGGTCGCGCCGGTGAGGGAGCGCACCCCCTGGGCCAGCGGCACCACGTAGGTGTCCGCCTCGATCCCCGTGATGCTGCCGCCCTCGACCGTGATCTGCATGGGAACTCCCCTTCGTGCCACGCCGGCGTCCCTGCGGAACGCGCTTTCGGGACGTGGCGAACCTTCGGTGCGTTCATGGGCCCGAACCGTGCGCGTCCGGCCGCGCAGGGGCGGCGCTCCGGGAACCTCCGGAGGCGGACGAGCGTTCAGGATGTGGTGCGCACCAGCGCCGAGCATAGTCATGACGCTTTCACGGGGACAACAGAAGCCCCACCGGGGTATCATGGACTGACGTAGTGGCGGCCTCCTTCCGGCAAGCGGGGGAAGCACGCCGAGCAGGTAACCGCCCGATGCAGGCTCGTATCTACCGCTATATCCACCAGGCCACGTCGCCCACGCGACGGTCGGTCTCCTGGTTCGATCTGGTAGAGATCCTGCTGGTGGCGCTGGGCTTCCTGCTGTACTTCGTGGTCCGTGGGGGCGTGGTGGACCGCACGGGCGAGGCCCTGGCGAACGCGCGCGCCATTATCGACGCGCAGAAGGCGGCGGGCCTGCTCTTCGAGCCGGCGCTGAACTCCTGGGCGCTGGCGGAAGCCTGGCGCGTAAACTTCTTCAACTTCGTCTACTTCTGGATGGACTTCCCGCTGATCGTGGGTATTGGCCTCTTCATGTTCTTCAAGGCCCGTTTCCACTACACGCTGCTGCGGGACGCGCTGCTGATCTCCGGCGGCTTTGCGCTGGTCGTGTACTACACCTTCCCGGTGGCGCCGCCTCGGTACCTGCCGGAGTGGGGCTTCGTGGACACCATCGAGCAGTTCTCGAACCTGTCGTACCAGGCGTCCTCCATGAAGCCGTTCGTGAACCCGTTCGCGGCGGTGCCGTCCCTGCACGTGGGCTGGTCCGTGTTGCTGGCGTTCGTGCTGTTCATGGCCACCCCCAACTGGATCGTGCGGGGCGGGGTGCTCTTCGTCCTGGTGGCGCAGGTCGTGGCGGTGATGGCCACCGCCAACCACTACTTCTTCGACGCGCTGATCGGGACGCTGATGTCGCTGGTGGCGCTGATGGTCGCCATGTGGCTGCAGTCCGCCGGCTACCCCCGGATCCGAGCCTTCTTCGGACGCCGCGCGGCCGAACTCGAAGCACGCCAGGCGCGGCCGACCGCCGCCTGACCCACCACCCCCAGCCTTCAGGCCGATGCGTCTTCGCTACGCCGTCACGCGAGGCGGAGCGGGGTGTAGTCCTCTGGCGGGCGGCCCAGGAGGACGGAGGAGCGCGGCACCGGCGGGAGCAGGAAGGGCCGCAGATCCGCCTCGCGGGTGAACTCGAAGCCAGCGTCCGTGGCCAGGCGCTTCAGGGTGCGCTCGGAGCGGAGGCGGGGGCGCGGGCCACGAGGCGAGACGACGCGCGCGTTCCAGGCGTCCAGCCGCGGGTTGCCCGTGGGGCCGAACTCCCAGACCACGGCCAGCCCGCCCGGCTCCAGCACGCGGCGGACCTCCGCAAAGAGCCCCACCACGTCCACGTCGTCCATGAACTTCACGAGGTGCCCGCAGAGCACGAGGTTGAACGCGCTGTCCTGGAACGGCAGCGCTGTGGCGGCGCCCTGCACCAGGCCCGCGCCTCGACGCGGGTTGCCCTCGTCACGCTGGGCGTGTCGGAGCATTTCGCGCGAGAGGTCCAGGCCCACGGGCGGGTGGTCGCACTGCAACTGGTCGTCCAGGTTGCGGAGGATGGCGCCGCGGCCGCAACCCAGGTCCAGCAGTCGCGTGCTGGCGTCCAGTTTGAGGTTCCGGGGCAGTCGGTAGAGCGCCGCGTTCATCCCCCACTGGCCTGGCCCCATCAGCCAGCGGTAGCCCGCTGCCGATGGCGAAGACGCCGAGACCCAGCGCTCGAACGCGAGCGCGCGGCGGGCCTGGTCCGCGGGTGCTGACGGGGGGATGTTGCTGCTCACGTGAGGCATCGTCCCATCGGTGGCGGACAGGCTCAACGACGCCGCGCCCGCGGGGAGGATAAGGTGGAAGCGTCGGGGTCGCGGCACTCAGGATGTCGCCCTATGCGCACGCACCACCGGCTCCCTCTGCCCGCATTCGCCCACGTCGCCCTCCTCGTCCTCCTCGCGCTCGTCGTCCTCGTGTCCTCCGCCTGCGACGAGGAGGACGACGCCTCGGACAGCGGCGCGACCGCTACCACCACGCAGGCCGCCTCCCCCTCGCCCACGGCGACCCCCGCGGACGCGGGCACGGCCAGCCCCACCACTACCCCGACGCCCACCGCAGGCGGCGTCCCCCAGGCCGTCACCGGCATTGCCGAGGTGGACCTGCTGATCCAGGCCGTGGCGGAGGCCGACGTCGACGCGTTGGTGGAGCGCACGCACACGCAGGCGGTGCCCTGCACCACGGAACAGGGCGCCGGCGGCCCGCCTCAGTGCCAGGAGGGTGACGAGCAGTCCACGCCGTACACGGTCTTCCCGGTCATCGGCTGCGAGGGCGGTTGGACGGACGACCCGGAGACGCTGTGGACGCGCTTCGTGCAGGAGGCGGGCAGCCTCTACGCCGCCACCGAGGCGGGCTTCGAGGCGAACGAGTGGCCGCAGCCAGACGTCTACCTCATCTTCCCTCGGACGATCACCGGCGGCGCCGGCGGCGAGGGCGCCGCACGCCTCCACGTCTCCGAGGACGGCGCCATCCTGGCCTACTGGGAGGGCTGCCAGGCGCCGCTGGAAGAACTGATGCAGTACGACAACCAGGAGTTGGAGGTCATCGCCGGCCCGTTCGCGGAGGACGTGGAGTAGCCTCGCTCAGTCGAGCGGAACCAGACCGCACCGCGCGGCGTGTTCCTCACGAAGGTGAGGCGACCCCATGCGTGTGCGCGCACTTGCCGTCCTGGCGGCGGCGTTCCTCCTGGTCTCGGCGTGTGACTCCGGCGAGAGCGCCATCTCCACCCCCACGTCGACGCCGGTCGTGCCCACCGCCACGGTCACGCTCACCGTATCGCCCACCCCGAGTCCAAGACCGACGGCAGAGACGCCTCGGACGGCCGGTGACCCGGACGTGGACGCGATCATCGAGGCGGTGGAGGCGCGCGACCTGGGCGCGCTGTCCGCCTACATCGAGATGCAGACAGAGGCGTGCACGCACGCGCTCGGCATCGGCGGGCCGCCGAAGTGCGCGCCCGAACAGCCCGAGGGCGAACGGGTGGAGGCCTTCCCGGTCTCCTCCTGTGAGGCCGAGTGGCACACCCAGCCCGTGCTCACGCTCGGCCTCGTCCTGCAGGCGGAGCAGGGCCTCTACGCCGTCGCCGAGGCGCCCGACGGCTTCGACCCCTCGTTCGGCGGACCGGAGGTGGACACGCTGGTGGTCTTCCACGCGGACCGGCACCAGGGCGGCTTCCGGCTGAACCTCACGGACGGGCGGATCACCTCGCTCACCATGGGCTGCGACACCATGCTGGAGAACTTCGTGAGCCAGCAGGGCCAGGCGTTCCCGCTGGTCATCGGCCCCTTCGACGCGCAGCCCTCGACGCAGACGAGCGCGCCGGCAACGGGCATCGAGGCGCTCGACCACGCGCTCGCAGGCGTGGCCAGGTACGACCTCATGACGCTGACTCAGGACGCCCTGCGGGCAATGGAGGAGACGCCCGCCGTCGCCTGCCAGGAGGAGATCCTGGAAGGCTCCACTGCCGAGTGCGACCCTAAGAACGGCGAGGTGGACGGCACGCCGGTGCACGTCTTCCCGAGCGCCTACTGCCACGGCGTCTACTCCCGCAGCCCCCAGGCCCTGCTCGCTGCGTTCCTGGATCAGGCGCCCGTGCTGCACTCGATCTACCAGGCGCCCTCGGAACCGTCGCCGTCGGCGAACTTCCCGCACAGCGAGTGGTGGGTGGTATACTAACTCACGGCAGCCGACGGCTTCCCGGACGCCGTCCGCCTGCACGTCTCTGACGCCGGCGGGGTCCTTATCCTGTGGTATGGATGCGAGGGCACCGTCCCCGCCCTGGTCGAACACGCCGGCGCCCGGGTGGAGTTCAGCCTGGAGGACTGATGCGCCTCGCCCTGCTCGCAGCCACCCTCGTGATCCTCGTCGCCTGCGACAGTGGCGAGGAGGATGCGCCGGTGACCGCGACTGCGAGCGGGACGGAGACGGCCACCGCGACGGCAAGCGCCACGGCGGTTACCGACCCCTCGCCGAGCGCGACGAGGCCGCCGCACTACCTCGACAGTGGCAATACGGCGAGACGGCCTCCGCCCTTCGCAACGTCCGTGCCAGAGCCGCGCCGCACGGGCGTGACGCACCTCGACGTGATCCTCGCCGCCATCGAGAACGGGCACGTCGAAGTCCTCAAGCCGCTCCTGGATGTGCGACTCGAAGCCTGTGCCCCGGATGGCGAGGCTATGTCCCTGCCCGCACCACCGATCTGCGAACCCGGCGAGCCAGCCGGTACGTCGGTGAGCGTCTTCACCATTGGGCTGGGGTGCGAAGGTGCGACCTTGCGGGAATGGGAGGAAGTGCTCCCCCGTTGGGTCGCAGCAACGCGAGGGCTGTACGCAGCCGTCGAGCAACCCTCGGGAGAAGGGTCGGAGGGAAGAGCCATGCTGATCTTCCACGCGGTGGGAGATCAGTTCATTCAGTCGCCGTTTGCGGTGGTCACCTCGGACGGAGGCATCGAGTCGCTCGCGTTCGGCGGGTGCGCCACGGAAGAGGATCGCACGATCCGTGGTGAGCAACGGCTACCGATCATCGCCGGGCCGTGGCTCGACGCGTTGGGCGCGGGTCCCCTGCCGCAGACGGGGGACGAATCGCTCGACCGGGTGTTGCAGTCGATCCATCGCAGCAGCCAGGACGGGGCGCTGGAGTACTCCAGGCGTCCGTTCATCCTGGAATCGTGTTTCCCCTTCGGCGTGGGTGTGAGCGACCTGGCCGTTGCCTGGTATCAGTTCTACGCACAGAGCCCCCAACTCCACGGCGTGTTCCGCGCCCCCACCTCGCCGCCTCAGGGTTGGGAGGACGCAGCGTGGTGGGCCATCTACGCCGTCGCGCACAACGAACTGCTGGGAGCGGCGCGAGTAGGCATCACCGAGGCGGGCCGCATCGTCGGTATCGACTACGCATGCGACACGGCCGAGCGGGCAGCGACCTGGGGCGAGGAGCGACTCACCGCTCTCGACCTGGGCGAGGCCGACGCCCCTCGACGCTCTGGCATCGCGGAGGTCGATGCCGTCATCGCGGAAGTCGAGGCGGGTGAAGTTGCCGCGCTGGGTGACCGCGTCCGCCTGTACGAGGTGGGCTGTACGCGCCGACAGGGCCTCGGTGGTCCTCCGAAGTGCGGGGGCGACGACGCGGAGGGGACGGTCTACGAACGGTTCCCGGTTGCGGGATGCAGCCATGGGACGTGGGCCGAGGGCGCTGAGCATGCCATCTCTGCCGCACTCGCCTCGGACGGCTTGATGGCGGTGTTGGAGGGTGGGGTCACATGGACGGAGTTTCCGGGGCTCGTCACCGAGTACGGGCTGGTCTACCGGCCGGCAGGCGACTCCCCGGTGTTCGTCGTGATCGGCGTGACGGACGGCGCAATCGTGAGCGTGGAGTACCAGTGTGGGGGCCCCTACCGCGACTCTGACCGCATCGTCGCCGGACCGTGGGGGGCAAAGGACTAACCCTCCGGGCGCTGGGCGTGGTGCTCGGTGTTTTCGAGGTCGAAGGACATGCGCACCCTCACCGCTGGGGCCTCCGGGCCGGCGTGCTGGACGGCCCACTCGCACATGGCGGCGAGTTCGCGGAGGCGCGGGGCGAGGTGCTGGTAGCCCTCGATCAGGGGGGCGAGGGTGTCGTCGGGGTGCTCCCAGTGCTCCGCGATCTCGGTGGCGGCACGGGCGAGGTCGGCGGCGGGCTGCCACGACCGTTCGAGTTCCATGCGGTCCTGCGGCGTGTCCACGTTGCGGTCGGCGTACTGGTAGACGGGCTTCAGGTCCACCTTCAGTTGCCGTCGGAGGTGACTGGCGGCGAGGGCGAGTTCGTGGGTACCGCCCATCTCCGCGCTGTAGGCCCATGAGATGAAGAACAGGATGATGGCCGGATCGTCCGTGAACTGCACCGGTGAGGCCGGTTCAGGCTCGGGCGAGAACTCGACGAAGAAGCGCTGGGGCCAGGGTTGTTGGGTCATGGGGTGGCATCTGGGTCGGGCGGAGACCCCCCACCCCAGCCCGCCCGCAGGGGGAGGGCGTTGGGGGCCGCGCAACCTACGAGTGCAAACCGCTCACCCTGAGCCTGTCGAAGGGGGAGCCCCGCTCGTGGTCGGGCAACCGCGGGGTTTGGGGTGGCGGATCGTCCCCCACCCCAACCCTCCCCCGCGAGGGGGGAGGGGGTCAGAGGTGGCGGCGCGACGTTCACCGATTCGATCCGTCGTCTGCGTGGACTAGATGTCCAGCCGGGCCTCGAGGGCGTGGGTGGTGATGAACTTCTTCCGAGGCGCCACCTCGTCACCCATCAGGGTGTTGAAGAGTTCGTCGGCGACCTCCGCGTCGTAGACCTCCACGCGCAGGAGCATGCGGTTCTCCGGGTTGAGGGTGGTGTCCCACAACTGCTCCGCGTTCATCTCGCCCAGGCCCTTGTAGCGCTGGATGGAGACGCCCTTGTCCGAGTGGTCCTTGAAGTACTCCTCGCGCGCGCGGTCGTCGAAGAGCCAGGTGGTGTTGCGGCCGCGGGTCACGGAATACAGCGGTGGCTGCGCGATGAAGAGGTGGCCGTGTTCGATCACTTCGGGCATGAAGCGGTAGAAGAACGTGAGCAGCAGCGTGCGGATGTGCGCGCCGTCCACGTCCGCGTCCGTCATGATCACGATCTTGCCGTAGCGCAACTTGCTGATGTCGAAGTCTTCACCGAAGCCGGTGCCCAGCGCGGTGATGATGTTCCGGATCTGCTCGTTCTCCAGCATCTTGTCCAGGCGGGACTTCTCCACGTTGAGGATCTTGCCTCGCAGTGGCAGCACCGCCTGGTTGCGGCGGTCGCGTGCGGCCTTGGCGGAGCCGCCGGCCGAGTCGCCCTCCACGATGTACAACTCGCACTTCTCGGGATCCGTCTCCGAACAGTCGGCGAGTTTGCCGGGCAGGTTGGAGCCCTCCAGCACGCCCTTGCGCTGGACCAGGTCACGAGCCTTGCGGGCGGCCTCCCGCGCGCGGGCGGCGGTGAGCGACTTGTCGATGATGCGGCGGGCGATGGAGGGGTTCTCCTCCAGCGTCTGGGAGAGGGCGTTGCCCACGGCGGACTCCACCAGGCCCTTGATCTCCGGGTTGCCCAGGCGGGTCTTGGTCTGGCCCTCGAACTGGGGCTCGGACAACTTGACGGAGATCACGCAGGCCAGACCCTCCCGGACGTCGTCGCCGGTGAGGTTGGGGTCGTTGTCCTTCAGGATCTTGGCCTTGCGGGCGTAGTCGTTCAGGACGCGGGTGAGCGCGGTGCGGAAGCCCGTGACGTGCGAGCCGCCGTCGATCGTCTTGATGACGTTCGCGAAGGAGTAGAGGATCTCGCCGAAGGACTCGTTGTACTGGAAGGCGACCTCCACGGAGGCGTCCTCCGTCTCGTGCGAGACGTAGATCGGGTCCGCGTGCAGCGGGTTCTTCGTGCGGTTCAACTGGCGCACAAAGGCCTGGATGCCGGAGTCGAAGTAGAAGGATCGCTCGTTGCCCTCGCCGCGCTCGTCGATGAACTGGATCATGAGGCCGCGGGTCAGGTAGGCCATCTCGCGGAAGCGCTGGACAAGCATGTCGAAGTCGTAGTCCAGCGTCTCGAAGACGGTGGGATCCGGCGCCCAGTGGATGATGGTGCCGGTGTCGTCCTTGGCTACCTTGCCGGACTTCTTCAGTTCGGTCTGCGGGACGCCGCGCGCGTATGTCTGGGTCCAGCGGGCGCCGTCCTGTCGCACCTCGACGTCCATGGCCTCGGAGAGGGCGTTGACCACGGACGCGCCCACGCCGTGGAGGCCGCCGGAGACCTTGTAGCCGCCGCCGCCGAACTTGCCGCCGGCGTGCAGCACCGTGAGCACCGTCTCCACGGCGGAGAGCCCGGTCTTGGAGTGCTTGCCGACGGGGATGCCTCGGCCGTTGTCGGCCACGGTGACGTCACCCTCCGGGTGGATGGTGATGATGACCTTGTCGCAGTAGCCGGCCATCGCCTCGTCCACGGCGTTGTCCACGATCTCGAAGATCAGGTGGTGCAGGCCGCGCTGGTCGGTGGAGCCGATGTACATGCCGGGGCGGCGGCGGACGGCCTCCAGGCCCTCCAGGACCTGGATGTTGTCCGCGGTGTAGTTGGACGCAGGCTTGCTGGCCCGCGGGGCGGTGGTGGTCATGCTGTCCCGTTCACTCGCGGCCTCTCGAAGCGCTCGAGGTGGGCCGTCTTCGCGTGCTCGATCTGACGTACGGACGCCGTCAACAGGCGGTCCGGATCGAGCGTGCTGTCGGGCGACGGGGAGGGTCCGAAGGGTCGCGCCGACACCATCGAATTATACCACGATCGCCTGTATTACGGGGAGATTCTGGCCCTCCGCGCCGCGCAGCCGCTTCGCGCGCCCGGCGTCCGGAGGGACGCATCAGAATGGCTCCCGCATACTCACGGGTACGCCCGAATACTCTCGGATGGTGCCGAAAGCGCGAGAGAGCACGCGGCGTGGGCGTGGGCGCGACGTGGCCCGGAGCGCCCTGCGTACAATGGCCGCCTGATGGCTGACATCACCCTGCACCCGATTGGCGTGGTACGCAACGGCGAGGAGGACCTCGGCCGCCTCGACTGGTCGCGCGTGGAGTCGCGTATCGACCTGTCGGAGAGCCTGGGGGAGGCGCTGCTGGGGCTGCGCGATTACTCCCACGTGATAGTGCTGGGCTGGCTGGACCGTTACCCCCCGGAGTACCTCGCGCGACGCACGGCGTACCCCTCCGGCGACGAGCGGCTGCCGCTCCAGGGCGCCCTGGCGCTGCGGGGAGTGCGCCCCAACCCCGTGAGCGTCACCGTCTGCGAACTCCGAGGCGTGGAGGGAGACTCGCTGACCGTGCGCGGGCTGGACCTGGTGGACGGCACGCCCGTGATCGACGTGAAGCCGTACATCGCGTTCTACGACTCCGTCCCGAAGGCGAAGATCCCGAAGTGGGCCGGCGGATGACCGGCTGCCGCGCCGCCAGCGCCAGCGTGGCAGGGCTCCCCTCACGGTGTGGCCTAATGGTGCGGGCCTGATGCTGCGGCCGGGTCCATCCGGAAGCCGTTCCACGGGCGGGCGGTTGCAGGCAGGGCGCACGGGCATGGAGGAGCGCACCACCGGCGGACGCCTCGAAGGTCCGGCGCGCCGGCCGCCCACGCGGCGCACGCTGGACGCGATCTACCGTGCGCTGTTGTCCGTGCACGGCCACCAGCAGTGGTGGCCCACCGCCTCCGAGGATCCCGAGGAGCAGCGGTTCGAGATCTGCCTGGGCGCGATCCTCACGCAGAACACCTCCTGGCGCGGGGCGGCGGCGGCGTTGGTGAACCTGCGGGAGGCGGGGGTGACCACGCCGGAGGCCATCCTGGACCTGCCGCAGGACGTGCTGGCCGACCTGGTGCGGCCGTCCGGGCACTTCAACGTGAAGGCGCGCAAGGTGCAGGCCTTCTGCGAGGCGGTGATGGCGGACGGCGACGGCTCCGTGGACGTCCTGCTGGAGGGCGACGCGGACGAGGTGCGCTCGAGGCTCCTTGAGATCTGGGGCATCGGCCCGGAGACGGCGGACGCGATGACGCTGTACGCAGGGCGCAAGCCCACGTTCGTCGTGGACGCCTACGCCTACCGAATCTTCGAGCGCCTCGGCACTCCTCCCGGGCCTCGGAAGTACGATAGTTATCGGACGTTCCTGCTCGACCGTATCGGGCCGGACGTGACGCTGCTGAACGAGTGGCACGCGCTCCTCGTCCGGCACGGCCAGCAGGTCTGCCTGAAGACATACCCCCGATGCGCCGAGTGCCCGCTCCTGCGCCGTTGCGACTTCGGCCGTGAGGAGATGGGTGGGCCCGCGAGGTGACGCGATGGAACAGGACGAGGGGAGTCGGCTTGCGGTGGGCGTGGCCATCGGCGTGGCCATCGGGGTGGCGATGATGCAGTCCATGGGGCCCGCTGGCATGGGGGCGGGCATCGCGATCGGCGTGGCGCTGGGTGTGGCCTGGGGCCAGCAGTCGAAGTCGCGCGACGGCGACGGCGACCCCCCGGATGGTGACACTCCAGATGACGGTACGCGAGACGACGATGAGACTCCCTGACACGACGTTCCCTGACCGAGGCCGCCTCGGGGAGTGGGGGCTGGGATGAAGAACAGCGCCTCGTGGACCACCTGGGGCCGGATCACCTGGGTCGTGGTGATCGGCATGACCGTGGGAGCCTCGCCCATGCCCTTCGTGGGTACGGAGCGGCTCGGGTTTGGCATTGGCATCGGCGCGGCGGCGGCCCTCGTGGCGTGGGTATGGACGCACCCGGGCGCCCGTGACGCCGGGAATGCGGGTGGTGGGAGGTCAGGGCGATGAGGCTCCCCCGACGACGGAAGCGCGCCCCGGACAACGACCCGGAGGCGGAGGCGCGCCGCCAGCAGCGCAACCGCTCGCTGTGGTCGTTCATCTTCGCGATCTTCGGCTGGTACCTCCTGCGGCCGACGAACGAGGTCCTTGCCGTGGTGGTCGCCGTCGCCATTGGCGTCGCGGTCTACGCCTACATCGGCTACCGCCGTGCGACGGAGGCCAGCCGCGAGGCGAAGCGCCAGGCGCGCCTGGAACGCTGGGCGCGAGAGGACATGGAGGAGCAGGAGCGGGAGGCATGACCGTCTTCGGCCCGGTTCGCGGCTTCCGCGCGCTGGTCCGCGGTAACCCGCGCGGCGGCCGGGAGTTGCCGCTCACGAGGTAGCGGCTGAGACTGGCCATCGTGGAACTCGGCATCATCGGCAAGGCACGCAGCGGGAAGACCACGGTCTTCAACGCCGTCACCCGCGGGACGGCGCAGGTGGGCGCGTACTCCGCCGGCACGGAGCCCAACGTGGGCGTAGTGAAGGTGCCGGACCCCCGCGTGGAGGCGCTGACCGAAGCGATCACGCCGAAGAAGGTCAGTTACGCGGAGATCCGCTGGGTGGACTACCCGGTCGGTGAATTCGGTGCGGATGGCCCTGGCCGCCAGTTCGTGTCTGAGTTGGCGCGGATGGACGCCCTGGTGCACGTGGTCCGCCACTTCACCGACGACTCCGTCCCCCACCCCGACGGTTCCGTGGACTCCCATCGCGACATCGAGGCGCTGGACCTGGAACTGACCTTCGTGGACCTGGGGCTCATCGAACGGCGGCTCACGCGCATCGACTCCGAGATGCGCTCTATGAAGGCCAGCGAGCGCTCCGCGATGGAGGCGCACCGCGACCTGCTGGGCCGCGTGCAGGCGCACCTGGAGAGTGGCCAGGGCCTGCGTTCTTTGACGCTGACCGAGAGCGAAGACAAGGAACTGCGCGCCTACCAGTTCATCACCAAGTTGCCGGTTCTGCTGCTGGTGAACATCGGCGAGGACGCAGTGGGCGACGCCGCCGCGATCGAGGCGGCGTACCGCGAGCGCTATGCGGCTCCCGGCGTGGCCGTGGCCGCGATGTGCGCCAAGATCGAGGCGGAACTGGCGCAGATGGAGCCGGACGAGGCGGACGCCTTCCGCGCCGACCTTGGACTGTCCGAGGACTCCGCGCGTGACCGAGCCATCATGGCTGCGTACGAGTTGCTCGGCGTGCACTCGTTCCTGACGGCAGGCGAGGAAGAAGTGCACGCGTGGACCGTGGCGCGCGGCGCCACCGCCCCGGAGGCTGCCGGCAAGATCCACAGCGACCTGGAGCGCGGCTTCATCCGCGCGGAGGTCACCTCCTGGCAGGACATGGTCGCCGCGCGCGGGTCCATGGCGGAACTGAAGAAGGCCGGCAAACTCCGCACGGAGGGCAAGTCCTACGTGGTCCAGGATGGCGACGTCCTGAATATCCTCTTCAACGTCTAACCCGCCTCCGCCCCCACCGCCCACCTTCCCTCCGCTGAGCCCACCCCCACAGGCCGGGTCGTATGATCGCGGGCGGCAAGACGAGGGGATGGCGGGGACATGGACGCACCGCTCCAGGCGCGCATCATGCAGGAGATCGAGGACGCCCTGGCCGGCGGCGCGCCGGTGGTGGTCGCGACGGCGGTCTCCGCGGGCGAGCCGCCTCGACTCTCCGTTGGCCACAAGGTGGTGGTGCGGCGCGATGGCTCGTCCGAGGGCAGCCTGGGGGACGCCGCCGTGGACGCGGCCGTGCTGGAGACGGCGGCAGCCATGTTCACGACCGTCCCGCGCGTGGCCATGCAGACGCTGCTCGCCAGCGGGGACGGCGCCCTCACGGACCGCCCGTCTCAGGCCGGCCCCGGCGCGGCGGAGGTGATGGCGCAACTCTTCCACGCGCCGTCGCACCTCGTGATCGTGGGGGGTGGGCACATCGGCCTGGCGCTCGCCACGGTGGGGGAGTTCGCGGGCTTCTCCATCACCGTGATCGACGACCGCGAGGAGTTCGCCAACCGCGAGCGCTTCCCCATGGCGGACGCCGTGATCACGGCGGACGCGGGCGAGGCGTTGGACGCGCTGGACCTGAACCTTGGGACCTACGTGGTGCTGGTCTCCCGCGGCCACCGCCAGGACGAGGAGGCGCTCCGTCACGCGGTGGGGCGCGGCGCCGCCTACGTGGGCATGATCGGCAGCCGCCGCCGCACCGCCACCGTGCTGCGCCACCTGGCGGAGGAGGGCGTCCCGGGGGCCGCGCTTGCCGTGGTGGCCACCCCGATCGGCCTCGACATTGGCGCGGAGACGCCGGAGGAGATCGCCATCGCCATCCTCGCGGAGATCATCCTGCTGCAGCGTGGCGGCACCGGTAGCCGTATGAGCGTCCTGGTGGCGCGGGAGACGCCGGGGCACGAGGGCGAAGCGGGCGCGGCCGGGTAAGGCGCGGACGGGGCCGGGCGCCCGAATCGGACGCCGAGTCCGCGCGGGCGAGCGCGTCCGGGGGACTCTGGCGCCGAATTCTAGGGAAGTCGCACGCGGGAGCACGAAGTCGTCGCCAGAACGGACCGGGCGACGCGTTGAGGGGCAATTCGGCTGTGCTATGGTGGCGCTGGCCGCGGCCGAGCGCCGCAATACTCCTCGATTCTACCGGGGTTCGAGGAGTACCACGGGGTAGACCGCAGCCAGTTCCCTCTGGGGCACGGGGGCCGAGTAATCGGCCCTCGTGCTTTTTCTGCGCCGGATGGCGCAGCGCCCGGGCTCTGACCTCCGGGCGTCCCTCCGAGGCGATCCTGTGGGATCGAGCCTCACGGGCACGGTCTGCATGAGGGTACGTTCGGACTCGCGCGTTGGATCTCCGGATCGCCGCCAGATTCTCGCCGGCCCACCGCCAGATTCGAAACCGTGATGGAGTGCGATCCTCGGTATAATGGGGCGCGAAGAGGTGGCGTGATGTCCTTGGACGTGTATCGCGAGATTCGAGAGGCCCTGGGCCGCGGTGAGCCGCGGGTCCTGGCCACGGTGGCCTCCACCCGAGGCTCCACGCCGCGCAAGGCGGGCGCTTCCATGCTGTTGCGGCCGGACGGTTCCTTCAACGGCACCATCGGCGGCGGCTGCGGTGAGGCGGAGGTCTGGCAGGAAGCCATGGAGACCATGCGCGACGGCCAACCTCGGACAGTCGTGGTGGACCTGACCGAACCTGTCGACGGCGAGGACAAGATTTGCGGGGGCGTGATGCACGTCTTCGTAGAACGCATCGCCCAGCAGGGCTAGAGTCCAGCCAGCACCGTTCCGCCCTATGCGCCCGTTTCTTCGCGGCTCCTCGGCCTTTGTCCGGGGGGCCCATCCGGCGAGGGGTGTGGACTCGTACCGTCAGCGCCGGTGATTACAACCGGTGGATTACAACTGGCGACGGCGGCGGTGCTACAGTGACCGGACGCGGACGCTTCACAGACGAGGCGGACCGGAAGGGGTATCGAATGATCGGAAGCCTGGGCTGGCAGGAACTGCTGATCATCCTGGTCATCCTCGCACTGCTCTTTGGAGCGGGTCGCGTGGCGGGCCTGGGTGGCGCTCTGGGCCGCGGCATCCGGGAGTTCCGGACCGAGGCGCGCGGCAGCGATTCGGACGAGCAGAAGGATCAGACCACCACGAAGAGCGACGAGTCTTCGTCCTCCTCGAACGTCTGACCGTTCCTGGAATGCACATCCCACCCGGCCGCCATCGGTCGAGGTGACAGCGGGCGCCCCCGGAGGCGCCCGTTTTGCTGTCCACCCGTCTCCGTGTTGCCCGTGTGTCGCCCGTCCCAGACGAATGGGACGGTGGGATTGCGCGCTTTTGCTCTGCTATGCTCCCGCCGCCCCGCGTCGCTTCGCCCTGGTGGTGACTGAGCCCCAGACGTCCGGCGCGGCTCCGCCCGCGTTCCCGTAGCGCCACACCTGTACCGGGAGCACATCGCCGCCGTCAGTGGACGTACGGCGCGCCCCGAAGCAGAGAGGACCCCTGTGGAGATCGTTCCCGGACTGTTCCAACTGAAGACCCCGATGATGGGGCCAGCCCTGCCCTACGTCATGCCGTACGCCCTCCGGGGTGCGGACGGCGTCAGCCTGTTCGACGCTGGCTTCGGCACGCCCCCTGCGGTCGAGGCGATGACCTCGGAACTCGCGGGCCTCGGCTACGAGCCGAAGGACATCCGGCGGCTGTTCATCTCGCACGCGCACCCGGACCACATCGGGATGGCGGGGTGGGTGAAGGAGCAGTCGCCGGACTGCCAGGTGATCATGCTGGAGCGTGAGTGGCAGTGGATCCAGGACCGCTGGCTGGACAACGCCGCGTGGACGGCCCTGTCAGACGGCTGGCTCGTCCGCCACGGCCTGCCGCCGGAGGAGGTGGAGGCGGCCCAGGCGGCGGGCGCGCTCTCGCCCAACTCTCCCGCCGTGAAGCCTGGCGACGCCCCCGCCTCGAGGCCGGGTGACGAGGGAAAGCCACGGAACGAGGGCCGGCCCAACGGCGGGCGCATGCCGTTCACCTACGTGGAGCCGGACGTGAAACTCCAGGACGGCGACGTGGTCGAATTCGACGGCTGGCGGCTACAGGCCGTATGGACGCCCGGCCACACCCCCGGCCACATGTGCATGTACGAGACCAACCATCGCCTGATGTTCACGGGCGACCACGTCCTGCCGTACATCAGCCCCAACGTCTCGCTGCACGCGGACCAGGAAGGCACCTCGCCGCTGCGCGACTTCCGGGACAGCCTGCAGAAGGTGGCCGCGTTCGACGTGGCGGCAGCCCTTCCGGCACACGAGTTCACGATCGCGGATCTGCGCGAGCGCTGCGAGATCCTGCTGCACCACCACGACGACCGCCTGGAGGAAGTCCGCGCGGCTATCGGCGAAGAGCCGTCCTCGGCGCGATCGATCTCGCAGCGGGTGAAGTGGAACACCGGCCCGTTCGACGACTTCAACATCTTCATGAAGCGCTCCGCCGTGGGCGAAACCCTGGCCCACCTCCGTCTGCTGGAGGACGAAGGCAGGGTCTCCTCCACCGAGCCGGACGGCCGCGTGCTCTGGCAGCGCGCGGGGTAGTACCGGGCCAGTCTGTCGGAGGGCTACCGGGGCGGCGATTCTAGACGCCGGGGCGTGGCCTCGGAGGGCGCCCAGATCCCCCGGCGCATCGTCAGTGTGTGTTCCAACCTTCGGTCGAGGTAGGGACCTCAGGGTCATTGCACACCCTCTCTCCGAGGGGTGCGACAATCGTCCGGATGGCTTCCGCACTGCAACGACGCGTCGCGCTCATCGCCGGCCGGGTGGCCGGGGAGGCGACGCGACGCCTCGGGCGGGGCGGGGGGACGGCCCTGCCGGGGCTGGTGGCCGGGCGGCTGGCGCCCGACCTGGTGGAGGCGCTTGGACGGCTGGCGGAGCACGGCGCGGTCACGGTGACGGGCACCAACGGCAAGACCACCACCACGCACCTGCTCGCCGCGATCGCGCGGGAGGCGGGCATGGAGACGCTGACGAACCGCTCCGGTTCCAACCTCGAGCGCGGGCTCGTCACCACCTACGTGGACGCTGCCGGCCGGGACGGTGTGGCGGACGGCCGAGGCCACCTTGGCCTGTTCGAGGTGGACGAGGCGGCGCTGCCGCCGCTGTTCCCCCGCCTGCGGCCGCGGGTGGCGGTGTTCCTCAACCTGTTCCGCGACCAACTGGACCGCTACGGCGAGATCGACTCCGTGGCCGAGGGCTGGGCCGCGATGATCGCCGCGGCGGACTGGGCGCCGGCGCTCGTCCTCAACGCCGATGACCCCTCCGTGGCGCTGCTGGCCGAGGGCGCGCGAGGGCCGGTGGTCACGTTCGGCATCGACGACGAGGCGGCGGCGTTGCCGGAGGCGGAGCACGCCTCGGACGCGCGGTTTTGCGTGTGCGGATCGCGCTTCCAGCACGCGCGGGTGTTCATGGGGCACGTGGGCCACTGGCGTTGCCCGGACTGCGGGCGCAGGAGGCCGCGGCCGGACGTGGCCGCGACGAGGGTGCTGCTGGGCGTGGACGGCAGCGAGGTGGACGTGCGGATCGGGGAGGGCGCGCACGCGCTGACCGTGCCCACGGCGGGTCTGTATTCCGTGTCCAACGCGCTTGCCGCCCTCGCCACGGCGGTCGCCCTGGGGGTGCCCGGGGATGCGGCCGTGCGCGCGGTGCAGCAGTCCGGGCCGGCGTTCGGGCGGCAAGAGCGGTTCCAGGTGGGCGGGCGGCGGGTGCGGGTGTGGCTGGCGAAGAACCCGGCCGGCCTCAACGAGATCGTGCGGGCGCTGCTCGCGTCCCGTGGAGGCAGTGGCGAGGGCGAAGGGCGGGAGGCCCCCGACCTCTCGTTGCTGGCGATGCTGAACGACGGCATCCAGGACGGCCAGGACGTCTCCTGGATCTACGACGCCGACCTGGAGCGCCTGGAGGGCCGCGTCGCATCGCTCGTGTGCGCCGGCGACCGTGCCGAGGACCTCGCGCTCCGCCTCGCGGTGGCGGGTATCGAGGCGGACGTCGTCGAGCGCGGAACCGAGGTGGCCCTGGATGCCGCGCTCGAGCGCACGAAGGCGGGCGAGGTGCTCGACATTGTGGCGACGTATACGGCCATGCTGGAGGTGCGTGACCTGGTGGCGGCGCGTGCCGGGCAGGGTGCGTACTGGGAGGTGGCCCCGTGACGGACGGTGCGGGCAGGGTCATCCGCGTGCTGTCGCTCTATGACGACGTGATGAACGTGTACGCGGACCGTGGCAACACGCTGGCGGTGCAGCGTGGGGCGGCGGCGCTGGGGCTGGAGGCGGACGTCCTCCGCGTGTCGCTCGGCGAGGCGTTGCCGGAGGCGGTGAACCTGGTGCTGATCGGCGGCGGGCAGGACCGCGAGCAGCGGCGTATCGCGGACGAACTGGCGGCGCACGGCCCGCGCCTGCGCGAGTGGGCGGCCGAGGGCGTGGCGATGCTCGCGGTGTGCGGCGGCTTCCAGTTGTTCGGCCGCTGGTATCGAGACACGGCCGGGCGCACGTTGCCGGGCGCCGGCGTGTTCGACGTCACCTCCGTGGCGGGGGGCGCCGGCCAGCCTCGATGCATTGGCGACGTGCTCGTGGACTCCACGCTCGAGGGGGTGGGCGAGGTCGTGGGGTTCGAGAACCACGGCGGCCGCACCTACCTGGGCCCGGCGGCGCAGCCCTTCGCCCGCGTGCTGTATGGCTCTGGCAACAACGGCGCGGACGGCACGGAGGGCGCGGTCCACCGCGAGGCGATCGGCACCTACCTCCACGGCTCCGTGCTCCCGAAAAACCCGCGCCTGCTCCGCCACCTCCTGGCCGCCGCCGCGAGACACGCGGGCATCGAGGCGCTCCCGAGCGTCGAGGGGGCCGACGGCCTGATGGCGCGGGCGGCGGAGCGGGCGCATCGTGCGGCGGTGCTCGTGGCGCGGCGGCGAGGTCGGCCCGTCGCCCGGTAGCGTGCGGTTCGTTATCCTCGGGCCTGCGGGGGTGGGACGGACTGTTCCCACCGTGGTTCGACGACCCTCCACGTTGGTGCGGGTGGCCCTGGCGCTTGGGGCGCTGTGGGCGCTGATGTCCGCCGGTTGTCTCGGCTCGCAGGATCCGCCCCTCAGCGTGACTATCGACGGCGGCACGCCCGCGCCCACGGACGGGGCGGTGGTGGTGCGCTCCACCGCGTCCGCGCCCGCCGCCGTGCCCTTCATCCCGCCCTCGCCCGTGTCCGACCTGGATCCGGAGGACCTCCACGGCTTCGTGATGCCGCTGGAGGGCGCGTGCCTGCCTTCCAACGAGCGGCTGATGCCGAACGCCCCGCGCGAGTACCGCAATGGGGTGCACGAGGGCGTGGATTTCTACTTTGGCGACGCCTGCGTGGTGGTGGAGCGCGGCACCCCGGTGCGGGCGGCGTACGGCGGCGTCGTCGTGCGCGCCGACCATCAGTACGTGGACCCGACGCTGGAGGAGGTGGCGGCGCTGGAGGCGAGGACGGCGGAGCAGGGCGCCTCGGACGCGGAGACGCTGGACGTCTTCCGTGGCCGCCAGGTCTGGATCGACCACGGCAATGGCGTGGTGACGCGCTACAGCCACCTGAACGCCATTGCCCCCGAACTGGCGGAGGGCATCCGCGTGCCGGGGGGCCACGTGGTGGGCGCGGTGGGCGAGTCGGGCACGCCGGAGTCCATCACGGCGCCGGGCACAGAGTTGCACCTGCACTGGGAAGTGCGCGTGGGCGACTCCTTCCTGGGCGAGGGCCTCGAGGCCTCCGAGGTGCGCGCCCTCTACGACCGCCTGTTCGAGGCGCCCGCCGCCCCGTAGAGGCGCGGCGGGCTGCGCCGCCACACAGGAACGGCTCACGCTATCGTGGACGGGGACCACCAATCGGCGGGGAGGCGCGCGTGACACTGGTCGGCTTGGTGCTGGCGATCGAGATTCCGTGGAGTCCCGACATCGTCGAGATCGGTGGGTTCCTGCTCACCTGGCACGGCCTCTTCACGGCCGTGGGCATCCTGGTGGGGGTGCGGCTGTCGCTGTGGATCGCCGGGCGCATCCACTACAACGTGGACGATGCCTACACGCTGGCGCTGATCGGCGTGCCCAGCGGCATCGTCGGCGCGCGGCTGCTGTTCGTCGCCGAGCACTGGGAGTACTACGGCAGCAACCTGGGCGAGATCATCGCGCTGACGGAGGGCGGCATCTCGATCTGGGGGGCCGTGCTGGGCGGCGTGGCGGGGCCGCTGGCCTTCGCGCTCTGGCGCGGCTGGCCCGTGTGGCGAGGGCTGGACGTGGCGTCCTTTGGCCTGGTGACCGGCATGGCGATCGGCCGGATCGGCGACCTCATCAACGGCGAGCACCTGGCGAAGGGGACGGACCTGCCCTGGGGGGTGATCTACACCAGCCCGAACGCGCTCAGTCACGTCTACGCCCACTCGCTCACCGTGGGCGCCCATCACCCGGCCACCACCTACGAGATGATCGGCGACCTGGCGATCCTGGGCGTCCTCTTCCTGGCCATGTTCCGATGGCCCATCGGGCGCTACCCCGGCGCCACGTTCTTCATCTACCTCGTCGGCTACGCGGTGATGCGCTACTTCCTGTCCAACCTGCGGCTGGACTCCGCAGACACGTTCCTGCCGTTCGCCACCGTGCCGCAGTTGGTGTCTGTGATCGTGGTGGCGGCCTCGCTGCCGGTGCTCTACGTCATCTGGCGCAACGGCCCGGACCCCCACGACCCGCAGGCGCCCCCACCTCAGGCCGCCGCCACGCCCGGCCGCGTCCCTGTGCGCGAGGCGTGATGGTCGAGGCGACTCGGGCCACTCGGGCAGGGCGCGGCAGGGAGGCCCGGCGGTGACGAACCTCCGCGGCCTGCCGCCCGGCGGGGCGCCCTCCGTGGTCCTCTACACGAAGCGGGGCTGCCACCTCTGCGAGGTGGCGCGCGCGCTGCTCCTCTCGCTCCAGCGCACCATCCCGTTCCACCTCCAGCCCCGCGACATCGAGGGCGACGAGGACCTGGAGCGGCGTTTCATGCTGGAGATCCCGGTGGTGGAGGTGGAGGGGGAGGTGGTGTGCACGGGCCAGGTGGACCTGGACGCCGTGCGTGCCGCCGTGAACCGCGCCCGCATCGCCGCCTCGCGCCGCGCCGCCACCGGCGAGGAGTAACGGGCGACGCCGGTGAGGCACGGAGGCACGGGGGCGCATCGGGCATGGGGGGCGCATCGGAAACGCCGGCGTCCGGGGGAGCGGTGACGCGCTCGGATTGCGTTCCGTCTTGCCGCCGGGTATCACCTCCGTATGGCGCAACTGAATCCCACCATGACACCTGCGGCGTTCGTCGCGAAGTGGAGCCAGAATGCGCGCCGCGAGCGTGCCGGTTCGCAGTCGCATTTCAACGACCTGTGCGCGCTCGTCGGTGTGGCCACGCCGAACGAGGCGGACCCGGAGCAGACCTGGTACTGCTTCGAACGAGGCGCGTCCAAGACCACCGGGGGTGACGGCTGGGCGGACGTCTGGATGCGGCACCACTTCGGGTGGGAGTACAAGGGCGCGCACAAGGACCTGGACGCCGCCTACCGCCAACTGCACGACTATCGCGAGGCGCTGGAGCATCCCCCGTTCCTGGTGGTGTCCGACATGGATCGGATCATCATCCGGACGGCCTTCAACAACACCAAGACCCAGACCTACCAGTTCTCCCTGGCCGACCTGCGGGACGCGCCGGACGAGCCGCTGAAGTGGCTGCGCGCCGTCTTCACCGATCCGGACTCCCTGAAGCCCACCGAGACGCCGGACGAGGTCACTCGAGGCGCGGCCACGCGCTTTGCGCAGATCGCGCGGTCGCTGCAGGAGCGCGGGCACCCGGCGGAGGACGTGGCCCACTTCCTGAACCGCGTGCTGTTCTGCCTGTTCGCGGAAGACGTGAACCTGCTGCCCAACCGCATCGTCACGGGGCTGATCGAGTCGCGTCGAGACCCGGCGGCGTTCAACCACGCGCTGGGCGACCTGTTCGACCGCATGTCGCACCGCGAGGCCATCCGCTTCTGGGGGAACGACCCGCTGCTGTGGTTCAACGGCGGCCTGTTCGACGGCGCGCCGGTGATCGAGTTCACGCGCGAGGAGTTGCGGCTGGTGCAGGACGCCGCGCGCCTGGACTGGTCGCAGGTGGAGCCCTCCATCCTGGGGACGCTGTTCGAGCGCGGCCTGGACCCGGCCAAGCGAGGGCAACTGGGGGCCCATTACACGGACACGGGCAAGATCATGCAGGTGGTGGAGCCGGTGGTGATGACGCCGCTGCGCCGCGAGTTTGCGGCCATGCAGGAGCGCGTGGACGAACTGATGGCTGGCCGCACGCCCAGTCCGTTCACCCGCAGGCGGTTGGGGGCGCGCCGTCGGCTTCGCCTTCCGGCGTGGGAGCGACAGGCCGAGGCCACGTGGTACGCATTCCTGGACCGGCTGGAGGGGGTGCGGGTGCTGGACCCGGCCTGCGGCTCCGGCAACTTCCTGTACGTCACGCTGAAGTTGCTGAAGGACCTGGAGCACCAGGCTATTGGGTGGGGTTCGCAGCGCCTGGGCATTCCGGGCCGCCAGCCGCGCGTGGGCCCGCAGAACGTGCTGGGGCTGGAGGTGAACCCGTACGCGCGCGAACTGGCCGGCGTCTCGATCTGGATCGGCTTCATCCAGTGGACGGACGCGCACGGCTACGGCCGCGAGAAGGACCCCGTCCTCCGCCCGCTGGACAACATCGAACTGCGCGACGCCATCCTGGCCCGCGATGCCGAGGGCAACCCGATCCCCGCTGCGTGGCCGGAGGCGGAGTTCATCGTCGGCAACCCGCCCTTCCTGGGCGGGAACTACATCCGGCAGAGCCTCGGGGACGAGTACGTCGATGATCTGTTTGCCGCGTACACCGACCGCGTTCCCCGGTTTGCGGATCTCGTCTGCTACTGGCACGAAGCGGCACGGGCGGCGATTGCCGCAAGCCGTACGAGGCGCGTTGGTCTGCTCGCCACGAACAGTATTCGTGGAGGTGCGAACCGCGAGGTGCTCCAGCGTGTGAAGGACTCGGGCGACATTTTTGTCGCGTGGTCTGATGAGCCATGGGTAGTCGATGGCGCGGCGGTGCGGGTCTCCATCGTGTGTCAGGACGACGGCACTGAGCCGGAGAAGTGTCTCGACGGTCGGTCGGTGCTGGCGATAAACGCTGATCTCACTGCTGGTATTGACCTGACGCTCGCGGAGAGGCTGCAAGAGAACGCCGCTGCGTGCTTCATGGGCCCCTCGGCCAAGGCGCCATTCGACATTGATGGAGCGCTCGCGAGAGAGATGATCACCTCCGGAGGGAACGTCAACGGCCGGAGCAACCTGGATGTCGTGCGCCCCGTAGCGAGTGCTATCGACATCGCGCGGCGCTCGCGTGACATGTGGACGATCTACTTCGGACTGATGAGCGAACGGGAGGCTGCACCCTACGAGCGTCCGTTCGAGTACGTGAAGAGCGTGGTCTTGCCAGCACGAGCCAACCGCCGGGACGACTACCGAGGCCAATGGTGGCAATACGCGCGTCCGAGGCCCGAGATGAACGCCGCCATGGCCGGCCTGGAGCGCTTCATCGTGACGCCGGCCGTGGCAAAGCACCGGCTGTTCGTCTGGATGACGCCCGAAGTGATCTGCAACCAGGGGACACTCGCCATCGCGCGGGACGACGACTACGCGTTCGGCGTCCTCCATTCGAGCGCGCACGAGCGGTGGTCGCTGCGGATGGGGACGTGGCTCGGGAAGGGCAACGACCCGCGCTACACACCCACCACCACGTTCGAGACGTTTCCGTTCCCGTGGCCGCTGGACACCTCGGACGATGCGCTCACCGAGGCGCAGCGCGGGCACCGGGACGCCATCGGCGCGGCGGCGCGGGCGCTGGACGAGAAGCGTCGACACTGGCTGAACCCGCCGGACCTGGTGCGGGCGGAGCCGGACGTGCTGCCCTCGCTCCCCCCGCGCCTGCTGCCCGTGGACGAGGCGGCGGCGAAGGAACTGAAGACCAGGACGCTGACCAACCTCTACAACGCGCGTCCCACGTGGCTGGAGGATCTGCATCGCGACCTGGACCGCGCCGTCTTCGCCGCCTACGGCTGGCCGGAAGCCACTGACCCGGAGGGCCCGGACGGCCTGGACGAAGAGACCATGCTGGGCCGCCTGCTGGCCCTGAACCTGGCGCGCGCCGCCGCGGAGTAGCCAGAGCGCCCTCATTGCCCTCGAAGTGCCGGCGTGTGAGGCACGGGCGAGGGCTGCCGGGATGCCCTCGGCACGGAGTCTTGCGCACGTCCCGCGCAGGCTGCTGGTTGCCGCCTCATTGACAGAAGAATCGGAGGGTTCCTAGCCTTGGAGGTGACTTGCCGGGCGCATCCTGTGGATGCCGCGCGGCGGTTCATCCAGAGCGGCGGAGGGTTCCGGCCCTGCGAAGCCGCGGCAACCGGTCGCCTATGCCTGGGCGAACACGGTGCTACTTCCGGCCCGAGCGCCACAGACGGACGCCGGGGAAGATGAACGGAAGGCGTTCACCTCATGGTCGAACCTGGCTCACCTCCCACCGTCACCACCTGCCGCCGCGCCTCCGCGTGTCGCGCGGCCGCCATGCGGTGGCCCGGCATGCGCATGCACGCGCCCATGGTGATGCGCTAGCCCGGCGCGCGTCCGCCCCACATCGAGACTCGACCGGCCCGCCGAGGGCCCCCGAAGTCCTCGAAGCCTCGAAGCCCTCGAAGCCACCGGCGGCAGGAGGCGGCAGGAGGCGACGCGCAGACCGGGCGTGCCGCAGGGCGATCGCCAGCCCTCCCAGCCACCGCCAGCATCGAATGTCCCGCGCGCCAGGCCCACGCCGGCCGGAGCGCGGGATCCGAACCAGACCCGGATCGGAACCCAGACCCGGTCAGACCCGGTCAGACCCGGTCAGCCCAGACCCGGTCAGCACAGACGAGGAAGGTCCTCCGCATGTCCGCATCGTCATTCCATCGCGCGCTGAAGTGCCGCGAGTGTTCCCGTGAGTACGAGATCGCGCCGATCTTCTCGTGCGAGTACTGCTTCGGCCCCCTGGAAGTGGCCTACAACTACGACACGATCCGCGAGGCCACCACTCGCGACAGCATTGCCGCCGGGCCGAAGACGCTCTGGCGCTACGCGAACCTGCTGCCGTGCGACCCGGAGTACCGGGTGGACCTGGGCGTGGGCTACACGCCGCTGATCCGCGCCGACCGGCTGGCGAAGGCGATTGGCCTGGACACGCTCTGGATCAAAAACGACACGGTGAACCCCACCTGGTCCTTCAAGGACCGCGTGGTCTCCGTGGCGATCGCCAAGGCTCGTGAGTTCGGGTTCGAGGCGATCGCGTGCGCGTCCACGGGCAACCTAGCGAACTCGGTGGCGGCGCACGCGGCGGCGGCGGGGATGGAGTGCCTGGTCTTCATCCCGGACGACCTGGAGAAGGGCAAGGTGGTGGGCTCCGCCATCTACAACCCGAACCTGGTCACGGTGCGCGGCTCCTATGACGACGTGAACCGCCTGTGCACGGAACTGTCCATGCAGTTCAACTGGGCGTTCGTGAACATCAACGTGCGCCCCTTCTACGCGGAGGGCTCGCGCACGCTGGGCTACGAGATCGCGGAGCAACTGGGCTGGCGCGCGCCTGAGCACATCGTGGCGCCCATGGCGTCCGGGTCCATGTACACCAAGATCTGGAAGGGCCTGCAGGAGTTCCACCAGGTGGGCCTGATCGAGGAGCCGAAGACGCGCATGTCCGGTGCGCAGGCGGCGGGCTGCTCGCCCATTGCCACGGCTTTCGCGAACAACACGCTGAACTTCGTCCCGCAGAAGCCGGACACGATCGCCAAGTCGCTCGCCATCGGCAACCCGGCGGACGGGTACTACGCGCTGAAGCAGATGCAGGAGACCGGCGGCGGCGCGGAGATGGTGACGGACGCGGAGGTGGTGGAGGGCATCAAGTTGCTGGCGGAGACGGAAGGCGTCTTTGCGGAGACGGCGGGTGGCGTCACCATCGCCAGTCTGCGCAAGATGGTGCAGTCTGGCTTCATCCCTCGGCATGAGGAGACCGTGGCCATCATCTCCGGCGGCGGGCTGAAGACGATCGAGGCGGTGGTGGACGAGGTGGCGGCCCCCCTGCACGTGCAGCCGACGGTAGAGTCCTTCGTGGAAGCCCGCAGCGCCCAGCAGGCCCGTATAGCCGGCTCACCGGTGACGGCGTAGGAGGATCTCGTGGAGAAGCACGTCCGTCTCACGTTCAGCCCGGACCTGATCAAGGAACCGCTGATCTACCAATTGGGCCAGGAGTTCCAGGTGGTGACCAACATCCGCATGGCGGACGTGGACGCCAAGGTGGGATGGGTGGTCCTGAGCCTGGAGGGCGACGACGCGGAGGTCCAGCGCGCGCTGGACTGGGTCCGCTCCAAGGGCGTCCGCATTGACGACGCCACACTGGGCGACGTGGTGGAGGGCTGACCGAGGGCGGGTTCAAGCCCTGGGGTAGCCCTCGCCCGTAGGCGAGTAGCAGAAGACACGCTCCCGGCACGCCTCGCACGGGCGGGGGGCCGGCAACGACGATAGTGACGGGTACAAGGAGTCCGACAGATGGCCGTGAAGGTGAAGATCCCCACTCCGCTGCGCAACCTGACGCAGGACCAGGACACCGTGACCGCGGACGGCGGCACGCTGGGGTCCGTGGTGGAGACGTTGGAGGGCCAGTTCCCCGGCATGCGCGAGCGCCTGCTGGACGAGGGCGGCGAGATCCGCCGCTTCGTCAACATCTACGTGAACGGCGAGGACGTGCGCTTCCTGTCCGGTCTGACCACGGACCTGAAGGACGGCGACGAAGTCTCCATCGTCCCGGCGGTCGCCGGCGGCTCGCGCTAGCCGACGACCCTCCCCGGTAGGGCCGCAGGGCGCCGCGCCCGCATGGCCCTCCGGGTGTGGGGGCGCCCGCACGCTGCGGCCTGGCCGCCCCCAGGGGTTACCCCTGCCGGGCGGCCAGTGTGTCCTTGATGAACATCAACTCCCCCAGGTGCTCTGAGGCGTGCGCGACGGCGGAGAGGAGCGCGGCGCGGCGGGCCATGGGCTGCTGCGACGCCAGGCCCAGCCAGGCCTGCGGGGGCGTGGTCACCTCGTCGAAGAAGCCGTCCGGGGTGGCGGCCAGCGCACGCTCCGCCTCGTCCACGAACGCGCGCAGCGAGGCGCCCAGGCGTTCCGGGGCGCCACCGGACGTGGCGAACTCCTGCACGCGGTCGCGCTCCACCTCCACGCCGCACCCGATCCCCAGGACCGCGCCGCGGGCGGAGCCCAGGACGTGCGCGACGATCACGGCCGGGGTGTTCCCGTCCGCCAGCACCTTCGTGTCCACCTCGGACGGGGGGATGGCCTCCACGTGCTCGGCGAGCCGCTCGAAGACGGCGCGCAGGCGGTGTGCAAAGACGTCGCGCTCGGCGACGGGCGGGGTGGGGGTCACGGGCGGGGCCTTCCTCGATGTACCGGGCCTGGATGTGCCGGGCCTGGATGTGCCGGGCCTGGATGTGCCGGGGTGCGCTGGGGTGTGCGCCCGGCCTCGGGCGCGGGCCGGCGGTTGGCGGCCGGCTAGCACTATGCGTAGAACTATACGGAGGGGAGGTATCTGCTACAATGTCGACTGAATTGGTCGTGAATAGCACTGGCGCCCGCAGACGTCCCACACACAGTGGAATCTGGGGTCCGCGGTGACAGCATCAGCGGGGTATCAACTCTCACATGCTCCTGAGTACCAAGGGTGACTACGGCGTCCGCGCCATGATCGACCTCGCGAAGCACGAGGGCGCCGGCCCCGTGCAGCGCACGGAGATCGCGCGTCGCCGCCAGATCCCGGAGTCCTACCTGGACCACCTCCTGGCCCAACTGCGTCGCGCGGGCTTCATCCGCAGCGTGCGCGGTCCGGGCGGCGGCCACATGCTGGCCAAGCCTGCGGAAGACATCTGCCTGCTGCACGTGCTCGAAGCCCTGGAGGGCTCGCTCGCGCCGCTCGCCTGCCTGGACAACCCGGAGCCGGGCCAGGAGGCGATCTGCGGGCAGGAATGGGTCTGGCAGGAAATCTACGACAGCATGCGCAGCAGCCTGTCCGCGGTCTCCGTGGCAGAACTCGTGGACCACGAGCGACGCCACGAGCGCGACGCGGTGATCAACTACAGCATCTAGCGGAGCCCCCGCGGGGGTAGGAGGGGGTCACCGTGGTCGCCCCGGACCAGCCGACGACACGCCAGCCCGCCATTGCGGACTCCGTGCTGGATCTCATTGGCAACACGCCGCTGGTGCGCCTCAACCGCATCGCGGAGGAGGGCGCTGCGGAGATCCTGGCGAAGTTCGAGGTATTCAACCCGGGCGGATCCGTGAAAGACCGCATCTCCCGCTCCATGGTGGAGGACGCGGAGGCCAGCGGCCGCATCAAGCCCGGCGACACGCTGGTGGAACCCACGTCCGGCAACACGGGCATTGGCCTGGCCATGGTGTGCGCGACCAAGGGCTACCGCCTGGTGCTGACCATGCCGGAAGACATGAGCCTGGAGCGCCGCCGCCTGCTGGAGCGCTTCGGCGTGGACCTGGTGCTCACTCCGGCGATCGAGGGCATGACGGGCGCGGTCTACGCGGCGCAGGAACTGGTGGAGAAGAAGCACTACGTGATGCTCGGCCAGTTCGAGAACCCCTCCAACCCGGAGGTGCACCGCCGCACCACGGCGCGCGAGATCCTGGAGGCCACGGGCGGCCAACTGGACGCCTTCGTCACGGGCGTGGGGACCGGCGGCACCATCACCGGGGTAGGCGAGGTGCTGCGGGAGGAAGGCGTGGGCGCGCGCATCGTTGCGGTGGAGCCGGCGCGGGCGCCGGTCCTGCAGGGCGGGCGCGCCGGCATCCATGGCATCCAGGGCATTGGCGCGTCCTTCGTGCCGACGGTCCTGAACCGCGACGTGTACGACGAGATCATGGGCGTCCAGGACGAGGACGCGCTGGAGATGACGAAACGACTCACCCGCGAGGAGGGCCTGCTGGTGGGGATCTCCTCCGGGGCGAACGTGTGGGCGGCGTTGAAGGTGGCGCGGCAACTGGGCGCGGGCAAGCGCGTGGTGACCATGCTCTGCGACACCGGCGAACGCTACCTGACGGTCGCCATGTAGGCCCTTGGTGTGGCGCGGCGGGACGAGGGATCCCCGCCGGCCCGCAGCAGGAGGAATCGCGGCGTCCTCCGGTAGCCCTCGAAGTGGCGGAACGTAGTGACAAGCACGAGCAAAGGGTCGGCATGCCGGTCAGTGTCTATATCCCCTCCCCGTTCCGGCGGATCACCGCGAACCGCGAGAACGTGACGGTGGAGGGCAGTACGGTGGGCGAGGTGCTGGATGCGGTGGAGCGGTTGCACCCCGGGTTTGCGAACCTGGTGTTTGACGCCGACCACCGTGTGCCCACGCACATCAACGTCTACCTGAACAACACAGAGATTCACGATCTCGACGGGATCGCGACGAAGGTATCGGACGGCGACCAGGTTGCCGTCATCCCCGCGCTGGCGGGTGGATCTGGGGGAAGCAATGTCTGATGCACCGCAGACGACAGTCTCTGAGGCGCTGACGCCGGACGAGGTGATGCGCTACTCGCGTCACATCATCATGCCCCAGGTGGGGCCGCAGGGTCAGCGCAAACTGCGCGCCGGCCGCGTGCTGATCATCGGCGCGGGCGGCCTCGGCGGCCCCGTGGCGCTCTACCTGGCCATGGCCGGCGTGGGCAAGATCGGCATGGTCGAGTTCGATGTGGTGGACCTGTCCAACCTGCAGCGCCAGATGCTGCACACCACCGCGGACGTGGACCGGCCGAAGATCGTCTCCGCAGAGGAGAAACTGAAGGCCTACAACCCGCACGTGGAGGTGGTGAAGCACCACACGCCCATCACCAGCGACAACGCCATGGAGATCATCTCCGGCTACGACATCGTGGTGAACGGCGCGGACAACTTCGCCACGCGCTACCTGGTGAACGACGCCTGCTACCTGGCCGGTAAGACGCTGGTGGACGGCGCCATCTTGCTGTTTGACGGGCAGGCCACGGTCTACAAGCCCGGCAGCGGCTGCTACCGCTGCCTCTATCCGGATCCGCCCCCGCCGGGCCTGGTGCCTTCCTGCGCGGAGGCTGGCGTGCTGGGTGCGATCACCGGCATCATCGGCTCCATCCAGGCGACCGAGGTCTTCAAGCAGATCCTGGACATCGGCAACCCGCTGGTGAACCGGCTGCTGCTGGTGGACGCCCTGAGCATGGAGTTCCGCACCATGAAGTTGCGCCGCGACCCGTCCTGCCCGCTGTGCGGTGACAACCCCACGGTGACCGAGTTGATCGACTACGACGCCTTCTGCGGCTCGCCGCCGCTGGAGATGCCGGCGGCGACTGCGTAGGCTCCCGACCGGGCGGCGCATTGAGTGTGAGTGAAGCGGGGGCAGGCCAGGGGCCGCCCCACGCTGACAGGGAAGAGGACAAGCGATGGCGGTGACCGTACACGTGACCTCGGTCATCCAGCAGGTCGTGAACGGCCAGCGGGAGTTCAGCGCAGATGGCGAGACCGTGGGCGAACTGATCGCCAACGTGGAGGACAGTTACCCGGGCTTTGCCAGCCGCGTAATGGACGAGGACGGCGAGATCCGTCGCTTCGTCAATGTCTACCTGAATGACGAGGACGTCCGCTACCTGGGCGGCAAGGACACGGCGCTGAAGGACGGGGACACCGTCTCCTTCCTGCCGGCCCTGGCCGGCGGGGCGGCCTGACGCCGGCCGCTGAGGACGGGACCTGTAGTGGCAGGGGAGCGCGGGTGAAGGCGAAGAGCCTGCTGGACCTCATCGGCAACACGCCGCTGGTGGACATCTCCGCGATGTCTCCCAACCCGCGCGTGGAGATCTGGGCGAAGTTGGAGGGGCAGAACCCCACCGGATCCGTGAAGGACCGCATCGCCTGGTTCATGGTGCAGGAGGGCGAACGCAGCGGCGTCCTGCAGCCGGGCGCCACCATCCTGGAGCCCAGCAGCGGCAACACCGGCATTGCCCTGGCGATGATCGGCAGCCTGCGCGGCTACCCCGTCAAGATCGTGATGCCGGACGCCGTCTCCCAGGAGCGCGTGCAACTGCTGGAGGCCTTCGGCGCGGAGATCATCTACTCGCCCGGCGACCTGGGCTCCAACGGCGCGGTTCGCCGCGCCACGGAGATCAGAGACGAGCGCCCGGATTGGGTGATGCTCTTCCAGTACGAGAACGAGATGAACCCGCGCGCGCACTACGAGACCACCGCGCCGGAGATCATCGCGGACCTGCCGGACCTGGACGTGTTCGTGGCCGGCCTCGGCACCGGCGGGACGCTCACGGGCACGGGGCGCCGCCTGAAGGAACACAACCCCGCCATCCGCGTGGTGGCCGCCGCTCCGCACCCGGGGGACCTGGTGCAGGGCCTGCGCGCGCTGGAGGACGGCTACATCCCGCCCGTCTTCGACGATAGCGTGCTGGACGGCCGCATCGTGGTGGACTCCGCCACCTCCTTTGCACTGACCAAGGAACTGACGCAAAAGACCGGCGTCTTCGCGGGCATTTCCGCGGGTTCCGTGGTGCGCACGGCGCAACGGACGGCGGAGCGCATGGAGTCCGGCAAGATCGTCTGCCTGCTGGCGGACGGCGGCTGGAAGTACCTCTCCACCGGCCTCTGGGCCGCAGAGTACGAGGACATCCGCGAGGCCGTGGCGGAAAAGTTGTGGTGGTGATCGGCCTGGACGAGCGCGAAACCTCGTCACTGTCCATGGCGCCCATGGCGCCCGTGGCAGTGGTGACAGCCGGTGTGTGAGATTTCGAGCAGACAGCACAGGGAGGCTTGATGTGGTCGACAAACTGGTGACCTGCGACTGGGTCCAGGAACACAGGGACGATCCGGACGTACGCCTGGTGGAGGTGGACGTAGACACGGAGGCCTACCGCGAGGGCCACATTGAGGGCGCGATCTCCTGGAACTGGACCACCCAACTCCAGGACGAGGTCACGCGCGACATCCTCACCAGGGAGGACTTCGAGGCGTTGATGCAGCGCTCCGGGATCACCCCGGAGACGTACGTGATCCTGTACGGCGACAACAACAACTGGTTCGCGGCCTACGCGCTCTGGCTCATGGAGTTGTACGGCCACGAGAAGGTCTCGCTGATGGACGGCGGGCGCGTGAAGTGGCTGGGCGACAACCGCCCCATCACCACCGCGGAGCCCACCTTCGAGGCCACCTCGTACCAGGCGAAGGATGCGGATCCGAGCATCCGCGCCAGGCGGGACGATGTGCTGCAGGCGCTGGGGAGCGACATCAACCTGGTGGACGTGCGCAGCCCTGCGGAGTTCACGGGCGAGGTCATTGCCCCTCCGGGCATGAGCGAGACGGCGCAGCGCGGCGGCCACATCCCGGGCGCCCGTAACGTCCCGTGGGCGCGCGCGGTCAACGAGGACGGCACCTTCAAGTCGCCGGACGAGTTGAAGGCCCTCTACGAGGGCGCGGGCGTGCAGCCGCACGGCGACACCATCGCCTACTGCCGCATCGGCGAGCGTTCCAGCCACACCTGGTTCGTGCTGAAGCACATCCTGGGCTACGAGAACGTGAAGAACTACGACGGCTCCTGGACCGAGTACGGCTCCATGGTGGGCGTGCCGATCGAGAAGTAGCGGACGGCGGTCCGCCGGGGGAGAGGAGCGAGGGACGCCATGGTGGCCTCCAAAGACAGCGCGACGTTGGAGCAGGCGTTGCTCCGGCGAGTCCTCTCCTCCGCCGACGGCCGGCGCCTGCACGTCCGCTTTGATGCGGCCGTGCTGAACCGCTACCGCGCGATGCCCGGCGCGCAGTTGATCCGCACGCGCACGGTGGGCCGCATCAACCTCCCGAGCCGCTGGTCACTGGACGTGGGGATCGCCCCCGCGGACGGCCAGGACGAGGCCGCCGGGGTGGTGCTCCACGCCACCCTGGGCGACCTCCTGGACCGCCTCCCGGAGGAGGAGCGCGCCCACTGGGTGGCCCACCTCATCTCGCAGCCCTCGAGCGTGAACTTCCTGCAGATGAAGATGTCCGCCGGCGCCTGCATCGACGATGGGGAGCCCGAGGCCTGGGTGTAGTGCCCCGCCGTACGTGGTGAGCGAGGCATGCGAAGCGTGCGCAGGCGCCGAGAGGCCTTGAGGGCGACGGTTCCGGGGGAAGAGTGAGTCCGACGTGTCTGACCGCCCGCGAGCGTAGAAACGAGCCGTAGGATGCCTCGAATCTCACAGGCCATTGTGGACGAGATGGTCGCGCATGCGCGGGAGGACCTGCCGGACGAGGCGTGCGGCATGTTGCACGCCCGCGGCGGGGAGGTCACCGCGGCCCATCGCATCCGCAACGTGGCCGCCAGCCCGTACCGGTACGAGATGGACCCCCTCCAGATGCTGAAACTTGAGCGCGGGCGCGAGGAGAGCGGCGAGACGTTGTTCGCCATCTACCACTCGCACGTGGCGAGCAAGGCGTACCCTTCGCCCACGGACGTGCGCATGGCGTTCTTCCCGCCGGGGGAATTGGACCAGGAACCCATGTTCCCCGGGACGTACTACATCCTGGTCTCGCTGGAGCACGAGGAGGCGGACGTGCGCGCCTACCTCATCACTCGCGGCGGCGAGATCACGGAAGAACCGATCGAGGTGGTCTGATGACCCGGGAGGGCGCTCCGCCTCCTCCGCCTCCTCCGCCCGCCGCCATCACCATCGGCGGGCAGGTCTTCGAGTGGGGGCAGCGCACCCACGTGATGGGCATCATCAACGCCTCGCCGGACTCGTTCTCCGGGGACGGCATGCCCGACCCCCAGGGTGCGGCCCGGCTGGCGGAGGAGATGGTGGCCGCGGGCGCGCACTGGCTGGACGTGGGCGCCGAGTCCACCCGCCCGGAGTTCGCCCCCGTGGACGCAGAGGACGAGTGGAAGCGCCTGCAACTGGTGCTGGGCCCCGTGCGCCGCGTGGTAAGGGTCCCGATCTCCGTGGACACCACGAAGGCGGAGGTGGCCCGACGCGCGCTGGAGTACGGCGCGGACGCGGTGAACGACGTCTCCGGCCTGCGGGGCGACCCCGACATGGCGAAGGTGGTGGCGGACGCCGGCGTGCCGGTGGTCATCATGCACAACCAGCGCGGCCGCCAGTTCAGCGGCGACGTGATGAAGGACATCCGCGCGGGCCTGCGGGAGGGCATGACCGCCGTCATGAACGCCGGGCTGCCGGAGTCGCAGATCATCGTGGACCCGGGCTACGGCTTCGGCTGGGGGCCCGTGCGCGACTTCGAGATGCTGGCGCGATTGGCCGAGTTGAAGGCGCTGGGCCGGCCGATCCTGGTGGGGACCTCGCGCAAGTCCTCCATCGGCTACGTGATCGACCGTCCGGCGCGGGAGCGCACGTACGGCACTGCGGCGACCATCGCCATCGCGATTGACCGAGGCGCGGACATCGTGCGCGTGCATGACGTGGAGGAGATGGCGCAGGTCGCGAAGGTGACGGACGCGATCGTGCGTGGGCAGGTGCCGTGAGGCGACACCCCCGCCACGTCTACCTGGCGCTCGGCTCCAACCTGGGTGACCGCGAGGCGCACCTGCGCGCGGCCGTGCGAGGGCTGCGCGAGGGGGGCGTGGCGGTGGACGCGGTATCCTCGCTCTACGAGACGCCTCCCTGGGGCGTCCTGGACCAACCGCCGTTCCGGAACGCCGCCGTGGGCGGCCTGTCCTCCCTCTGCCCCTCGGCGATCCTGGACCTGGCGAAGCGCCTGGAGGCCGAGGCGGGCCGCAACTTTGGCGCCGAGCGCTGGACGGCCCGCCCGCTGGATATCGACATCGCGCTCATCGAGGGGGAGCGGGTGGACGAGCCGGACCTCACGGTGCCGCACACCCTGCTCACCGAGCGCTCGTTCGTCCTTGTCCCCCTCGCGGAGGTGGCGGGGGAGGTGCGACACCCGCTCGCGGGGATGCGCATCCGGACGCTGCGTGACCTGCGCCCCGCCTCGGAGCGTCGCGCGGTGCGGAGGGTTGCGGGGCCGGAGTGGGTGGACGGGTAGCGCACGACGGGACGAACGCTCGAGGGTGGGGACGGTTACGCCTCGGCGCCGGGCTCCTCCGGCGGCCAGTCGGCGGGGTTGTCCCAGTCCTTCGTGGCCATGGTGTAGCCCACCCAGAACAGCACTCCGGACACCACGCCCACGGCAATGCCGAGGGGTACCGCGATCACGAGGTAGGAGCGCCGCACGGCGCCGCCGAAGAAGCACAGGAACTGCACGGCCGCCAGCGCCATGAGCGCCCGGCCGATCTGGCGCGAGCGTTCCTGCGTCATGCCGCTGATGGCGGGGGCTTCTGGATCCACGTGGCCGCTCTCGCTCATGACGGCCCCCTTAGTGGCCGGTGGGACTGCCGGCCTGGGCCTCCATCTCCCGGCGCAGGTCCGGGGGGAGCAGGTTCGGGATGCCTTCGGTGATGGGATAGCCCTCGCCACAGGCGGTGCAGGTAAGAGTGCCGTCCAGCACTTCGCCCGCGTCCTCGCGCGTGGCTTCGAGCCGCAACGGCTGCTTGCAGAGCGGGCACGCCAGGATGTCCATCAGTTCTCGTTGCATGGCCGGATCGTAGGCGCGGCCGCGCAGCAGCGGCAAACGGGCGTCCCGCCTAGACTCGAAGGGTGAGCGAATCAGCGGGGGCCGACGACATTCCAACCAGCCAGATCCCAGATCCCAGCCAGGGAGGGCGCATCGCGCTCTCACGGTCGTACGCCGTGCTCAAGCCGGACTCGATCATCATCAAGCCGGCGCGTTCGGCGCTGATCGGGCCGGCGGTGCAGTCGCTGCTGGCCGTGCTGGCGGTGGTGGTGATCGCGCGCTGGATGAACCACCTGCCGCTGTGGCTGTTGCTGGTGCTCCTGGTGTTCATCATCATCGCCGGCCCCACCTCCGTACTGGGGCTGGTCTACAACGCCATGGGCACGGCGTTCCTGATGGAACGCCGAAAGGGCACCTGCCGCTGGCAGCAGGGCTTCCTGGGGCTGGGCCTCGGCACCCGCGAACTCGTGCCGTTCCCCCGCATTCAGCGCATCGAGGTGGGCGGCGACTTCGACGACGAACTGGGGTCCGGCGACCTGCAGGACGTGGTGCGCTGGGACGTGCGGCTGGTGAAGGACAACGACCGTGTCCTGGACATCGCCAACATCACCACGGCGCGGCCCCTGGCGGACGAGGCGCTGGAGCGCGCGAACGCCCTGGCCAGCGCTCTGGGCGCGATGTGCGAAAAGTCCGTCCGGCTGGCGGAGATCCCGGCGTGGGCGCTGGAGGATTACCAAGACTCGGACGACCTCGTGGCTTCGGGTGCGGCCGAAGATGAGATGATCGGGGCGGAGCCAGACGGCGCGCCGGTCGACGGCATCGACCAGGAGGCCTGACGGAAGGGGGCGCGGGATGGATCGTGCTCGGGAACTGATGCGCAACGCTCGGACGATTGCCGTGGTGGGCGTGACCACGAGGCGCGACCGGCCGGCCAACGACATTGCGGCCTACCTCATTGACCACGGGTTCACGGTGTACCTGGTGAACCCGGACGAGGTGGGCGAGGAACTGCTGGGCCACCACATCTACGAGTCCGTCCAGTCCCTGCCCGAACCCGTGGACATCGTGGACGTGTTCCGCCGTCCGGAGGCGGTCCCGCCGGTGGTGGCGGACGCGATCGCTGCGGGGGCGAAGGCGGTGTGGATGCAGATCGGCATCGTGAACGAGGAGGCCGCCGCCCACGCCCGCGAGGCGGGGCTGGAGGTGGTGATGGATCGCTGCACCAAGGTGGAGCACGCCCGGCTGTAGGCCGGCGGTAGGACTGTCACGAATCCGATACCGATTCGACCGCGCGGCGGCAGGTGCTACACTTGGCTCCTAGCGGCCCATACCGGGGGGACTCCACCGCTTTGCACGACGCTCTGAATGAGAAGTGCGGCATCTTTGGAGTCTTCGCTCCCGGCGAAGACGTAGCCCGCCTCACGTTCTTTGGCCTCCACGCTCTTCAGCACCGCGGGCAAGAGTCCGCCGGCATCTCGACTACAGATGGACGTCGCCTGCACCTCTACACGGACATGGGTCTGGTGGCCCAGGTGTTCACGGAAGACGCGCTGGAGACGCTGCCCGGCCACGCGGCCATTGGCCACACCCGTTACTCCACCACCGGCGCCAGCACCGTGGGCAACGCGCAGCCCTTCCGGATGAAGGGCCTGCACGGCGAACTGGCCATTGCCCACAACGGCAACGTGGTGAACGCAGACGTCATGCGCGCCGACCTGGTGGCGCGCGGCGTCCACTTTGAGACCTCCACCGACACGGAGGTGCTGGGCCGCGTGCTGACGGACGGAGACGGTCAGGACTGGAACGCGCGCTTCGGACAGTTGATGCGCCGCGCCAACGGGGCCTACTCGCTCACCATCCTCACGCAAGAGGCCGTGTACGCCGTCCGTGACCCGCTGGGCATCCGCCCGCTGGTGATCGGCAAGTTGAACGGCCACGGCTGGGTGTTCGCGTCCGAGACCTGCGCCCTGGACCACCTGGGCGCCGTCTACGTGCGCGACGTGCGGCCGGGCGAGGTGGTGAGGGCGGACGGCGAGGGCCTTACCTCCTCCTTCCCGCTGGGCGAGTCGCTGGACATGGTGGAGCCGGAGCATGGACGCCAGGCGCTGTGCCTCTTCGAGTTCATCTACTTTGCACGGCCAGACTCCCGCATGGCAGGCCAGTTGCTGCACCAGGCGCGCATGCGCATGGGCGAGCGGCTGGCCTCCGAGCATCCGGTGGAAGCGGACGTGGTGATCGGCGTGCCGGACTCGGCGACCGCGGCGGCCATCGGCTACGCGCAGGCGACCGGCATCCCGTACGCGGAAGGCCTGGTCAAGAACCGCTACGTGGGCCGCACGTTCATCCAGCCGGACCAGCGTCTGCGCGACCGTGGCGTGCAACTCAAGTACAACCCGTTGCGCGAGGTGCTGGAGGGCAAGCGCGTGATCGTGGTGGACGACTCGATCGTCCGAGGCACCACCACCCCTCGCGTGGTGAAGATGGTCCGCGACGCGGGCGCCACGGAGGTGCACCTGCGCATCACCGCCCCGCCCATCACCCATCCCTGCTTCTACGGCGTGGACATGGCCACGCGCGGCGAGTTGATCGCCGCCAACATGACGGAGGACGAGATCCGCGAGCACGTGGGCGCGGACTCCCTGGGCTACCTGTCGCTGGAGGGCACGGTCTGGGCCGCGAACATCGGCGAGGGCCAGCACTGCACGGCCTGTTTCTCCGGCGTCTACCCCAGCGAGGTGCCGCTGCAGTTCGACAAGTTCGCCCTGGAGGGCGAGGGCCTGCCCGACCACGAGATCCCGATGGCGGCTCCGCTGCCCGTGACCGAACCGCTGACCGTCCGCTGATCTGGCACCCGAAGCCCACCCACCGCACGCCAGTCGAACTCACGTCGCGGAGGCGATAGCCTTCCCTTTCCTCCCCCACTGCGAGTCTTGTGATGACCGACCCCGCCCGTCCATCCCTCACCTACGTCGGCTCCGGCGTGGATCTTGACGCGCGCGAGGCGACCGCGAGGCGCTTTGGCCCCATCGCGCGCGCCACCCACGGGCCGCAGGTGATCGACGTGCCGGGCGCGTTCGCCGGCCTCTTCGCCCTGGGCGCGTCTTACCGTGATCCGGTGCTCGTGGCCTCCACGGACGGCGTGGGGACCAAGGTGCTGCTGCACGCGGTCCACGGCAGCATCCGGCTCGCGGGCCACGACATCGTCAACAACAACGTGAACGACCTGGTCACCACCGGCGCTACGCCCCTGTTCTTCCTGGACTACATCGCCACCAACGGCCTGCCCCATGACGAGCGCGTGGCGCTGGTGGAGGGCATCGCGGAGGCGTGCCGCGAGAACGGCGTGGCGCTGCTGGGCGGCGAGACGGCCGACATGCCGGACATCTACCGCCCGGGCGACTTCGACCTCGCCGGCTTCGTCGTCGGCGTGGTCGAACGCGACGAGGTGGTTGACGGCTCGCGCATCGAGCCCGGCGACGTGCTCCTCGCGGTGCCCTCTAACGGGCTGATGACGAACGGCTACTCGCTGGCGCGGGAGGTCTGGGGGCTGGGCAAGGGCCTGGACGCCACGCGCGACCGCGAGGTGCTGGCGCAGCGCTACGAGGAACTGGGCGGCCAGAGCCTTGGGGAGGCCCTGACGGCCCCTCACCCCCCGTTCTGGACTTCGATACGGGCGGTGCTGCCGTACCTCAAGGGCGCGGCTCACATCACCGGTGGAGGCATTCCCGGCAACCTGCCGCGCATCCTGCGCGATCCCGTCGCGGCGCAACTGGACGAAGCCTCCTGGGAGACTCCGCCGCTCTTCGCGCTCATCCAGCGCGAGGGCGGTATTGCCCCGGCGGAGATGTACCGCGCGTTCAACATGGGCGCGGGCATGATCCTGGCCGTGGCCCCCGGCGACGAGGCGGCGGCCCGGGACGCGCTCGCCGCCACCCTAGCGTCCTCCACGCCCCCGTGGCGCATCGGCGAGGTCGTCAGCCGCGAGGGCGGGGCGGTGGTGCGCGGCATCCCGCTGGAGGCGGAGCCAGACGAGGCACGAGACGAGCCCCAGGACGGGGCGAAGGAGACACGATGAGGGCGCTACTGGTCGGCTTTACGCCGGAGTTCGTGGACTTCGCCCGCGGACTGAAGGAACTGGGCTGGGACCTCGCGGGGACGAGCGGCACCGTGAAGGGCCTGCGCGAGGCCGGCATCGAGGTCGACCAGGTGGCGGATCTGACCGGAAGCCCGGAGATGCTGGGCGGGCGCGTGCGCACGCTGCACCCGGTGATCCACGGTGGCCTCCTCTACCGCCGCGGCCACGACCAGGACGAGGCGGAGGTGGCCGAGCACGGCATTGCCCGCATCGACCTGCTGGCGGCGAACCTCTACCCGTTCATCGACACGGTGACGAAGGGCGCGCCGAGCCTGGCGGAGGCCGTGGAGCAGATCGACATTGGCGGGCCGGCGATGATCCGCGCGGCCGCCAAGAACCACCAGTGGGTGATCCCCCTGGTGGACCCGGCGGACTACGCACCGGTGCTGGAGGCGCTGCGAGCGGCCGCCGGCGCCCCGGGGGACGTGGAAGCGGCCCTCCGGCGCCGGCTGGCGGCGAAGGCGTTCCAGTACGTGGCCCACTACGACACGGCCATTGCCGAGTACCTGCGCACGGGGGACGAGCCGTTCCCGTCGCAACTGACGGAGGGCATGACCCGTCGCGAGGTGCTGCGCTACGGCGAGAACCCGCACCAGCGCGGCGCGTTCTACACCCACGACTCCGTGCGGACGCCCGTGGAGGGCATCGGCGCGTACGAGCAGCACCACGGGCTGGGGATGTCCTACGTGAACATCCTGGACGCGGACGCCGCCTTCAACGCGGTGGCGGACTTCCGCACGCCGGCCATCGCCATCATCAAGCACACCAACCCCGCCTGCTTCGCCACCACGCCGGCCGGGAGGGACGCCTCCCTGACCGCGCTGTACGAGCGCGCGCTGGGGGAGGGCGACTTTGTCTCCGCGTACGGCGGCATTGTGGCGGTGAACCGGGTGGTGGACATGGAGTTCGCCACCGCGCTGCGGGAGGTGCGCTCGCCCACGGACGGCGAGACGCGCATGCGTTACGACATCGTGATCGCCCCTGGCTATGAGCCGGATGCGCTGGAGCACCTGAAGAAGAAGTCGAAGGACCTGCGCATCTTGAGCGCGCCCCTGGGCGAACCTCGCCGCGAGCGGCTGGAGTTCCGAGCCGTGCGCGGCGGCGTGCTGGTGCAGGACGCGGACGTGCAAGAGGTCACACGGTCGGACTTCCAGGTGGTGAGCCAGCGCCAGCCCACGGAGGCGGAGATAGCCGACCTGGAGGTGGCGTGGGCCATCTGCAAGCACGTGAAGTCCAACGGCGTGGTGTTCGTGAAGGACGGCGTGCTCATCGGCATGGGGGCGGGGCAGCCGAACCGGGTGGGCTCGGCGCTCCTCTGCAAGGAGCAGGCGGGCGAGCGCGCCCAGGGCGCGGTCTGCGCCACGGACGCGTTCCTGCCCTTCCCGGACACGGTGCAGGTGGCCGCGTCCGCCGGATGCACGGTGGTGGCCCACACGGGCGGCTCCATCCGTGACGAGGACTCGCGGCAGAAGGCGGACCGGCTGGGCATTGGCCTGGTGGTGACGGGGGTGCGGCACTTCCGGCACTAGGGCCAGACCGCCGCCGACTGCCTCACGTCGGCCGGCGCTCGGTTGCTGATCGAGCGCATCGTGCGGATCGGTATGCTGGCGACCGTACCCAATCCTAGGCCGGCGGTGTTTGTCGCCCCAGAAGGCATCGAGGTGATCAATGCGTGAGGTCGTCCGTGGCAACCGTTGACCTCGTCATTCCCTGTTACAACGAGGAGCACGTGCTGGACGGCAGCGTCCGGCAGGTGCTGGCCTGGTGTGATGCGCATCCGGAGCACCAGTGGCGCATCGTGGTGGCCAACAACGCCTCCACGGACCGCACGCTGGAGGTGGCGCGCGCGTTGGAGGCGGAGTTCCCGGGGCGTGTGGCCGCCTTGCAGATCCCTGTGAAGGGGCGCGGGCTGGCGCTTCGGACGGCGTGGCTCACCTCCGACGCGGACGTGCTGGCGTACATGGACGTGGACCTGTCCACGGACCTGGCGCACATCACGGAGATCGTCGATCCGATCGCGCGGGGCGAGGTGGACCTGGCCTATGGGACGCGGCTGCACAAGGAGTCTCAGACCAACCGCTCGCTCAAGCGCGAGATCACCTCGCGCGGGTACGTCGCCATCTTGCGGCTGGCCGGGCTGAAGGTCACGGACGCGCAGTGCGGCTTCAAGGCGATCTCGCGCGAGGCGGCGCGGGCGCTGGTGCCGCTGGTGCAGGACACGCAATGGTTCTGGGACTCCGAGTTGCTGTGGGTGGCGCAGGCGAACGGCTACCGCATGCGGGAGGTGCCCGTGCGCTGGAACGAGGATCCGGACACCCGAGTGAAGATCATCAAGACCGCACGCGAGGATTTGCAGGGGATCTGGCGGCTGAAGCGCGGCGGAATCCCCCGGGTAGCGGGTAAAGTCTGACTGCTCCATCGTGTGAAGGGCGTATGAAGCAGGGATTGCAGGCCGGCGGTGCTGGCCGCCATTCGTGATACGAATCACAGGGACGTTGACCGTAGTGAGAGCCCGTCGCTACAGTCGCGGCGGCCCCGCAGTGTGACCTGCGGGCGCTCCTCGCGGCTGTCCCAGGGACGCCGCGACACTGCTGTGGAGGTTGCCCCATGCTTGGTGAAGGCGAAGGCATTGAACTGATCGGCGTCTTTGTCACCTTCATGGTTGGGCTCGGCGCCATGGTGCTGCTGGGCAAATGGTGGGAAGCGTAGTCTTCAGAACTGGACGCCGGCCCGCGGGCGTGACGGTCGAGTGACCGACTGCGGGTAGTAGCCAAAACGCCTGGGCGCCTCCGCGCCGGGCGAGACTGACAGGAGCAGCGGATGGCCGCCACGGAACGACCGCAGAGACGGACGATGGGTGATCGTCTGTACGACGCGATCTTCTCGAATCGGGTCTGGCGATCCATCTTCCGGTCCGGGTACCCCAACACCCCTCGGAACCAGATGCTTGCAGTGGCGACGAACGTCTTCCTGCACCTGCACCCCACCCGGATCCACCGCACGCACGTGAAGATCACCCACACGTTCTGCCTGGGCGGGCTCTCCTTCTTCCTGTTCCTGGGCCTGACGATCACCGGCGTGCTGCTGATGTTCTACTACGTGCCCTCCATCGAACGGGCGTACGAGGACATCCTGGCGCTGGAGACAGACGTGCGCTTTGGCCAGTTGATGCGGAACATGCACCGCTGGATGGCGCACGGCATGGTCTTGACCGTGCTGATGCACATGATGCGCGTGTTCTACACGGGCGCGTACAAGCCGCCTCGGGAGTTCAACTGGGTCGTGGGCGTGGTGCTGCTGGTGCTGACGCTGCTGCTGTCCTTCACCGGCTACCTGCTGCCGTGGGACCAGTTGGCGCTGTGGGCCATCACGGTGGGCACGAACATGGTGGGGTCCGCCCCCATCCTGGGCGAGCCGAACCGCTTCATCCTGGTGGGCGGCTTCCAGGTGGGCCAGGCCGCGCTGACGCGCTTCTACGCGCTGCACGTCATTGGCCTGCCGCTGCTGGCCGCCGTGTTCATGACCGTCCACTTCTGGCGCATCCGTCGTGACGGCGGCCTGGCGCGCCCGCTGTAGGTCGTAGGAAGGAAGGGAGTCACCATGGCTGCTACGCCACAGGCCCAGGCTCAACCGTCTTCCGCGGCCGTCCGCGGGCGACAGCGCCGCGCACGCGAGGAAGAACTGCTGGTCTGGCCGGACCTCGTCTTCATCGAGTTCATCTCGGCCGTGCTGTTCACCATCCTCATCGTCATTCTGGCGGTGATGGTGGACTCCGTGCTGCTGGACCGCGCCAACGCGGCCATCACGCCGAACCCGTCCAAGGCGCCGTGGTACTTCCTGAACCTGCAGGAACTACTGCTGCACATGCACCCGGCGCTGGCCGGCGTGGTGGTGCCCACCGTGGCCCTGATCGCCCTGGGCGCCATCCCCTACTTCGACACCAGCAACGAGGGCCAGGGGGAGTGGCTGTCCACTCCGAACGCCTGGCTGCTCACCAAGATCGGCGCCGGCGTGGGCGCGGTGGGCACCATGTTGCTCATCTTCTTCGACGCCTCCAAGCACGTTCAGATCTACGAGTGGATCGCGAACGGCGAGTTGAATGCGAACCCCGACAGTCCCGGCTTTGTGGCCTGGCCCTCCTGGCTGTCAGGCATTGAGAACATGGCCGCCATCCGCGACAACATCGCGTGGCCCGAATGGATGTTCAACGTCCCGCTGGGCGACGTGTTGCGGACGGACCTGCTGGGGTTCCCGCGCGTGGAGTTGGACTGGAACATCCCGGCGTTCCTGGTGGAGCAGTTCATCCCGGTCAACACGATGATCGGCCTGCCGTTGCTCCTGTCCTTCGTCGCCCATCGGGCGGGGTGGGCTAAGACCAAGCGGGATCACATGGTCCTGCAGTTCTCCGGATTCATCGCGGTCTACATCACGCTGACGATCGTGGGCACCTTCTTCCGTGGCGAGGGCCTGGTGCTGATTCCATACACGATCTTCGCGCACGAGTAAGACGGCCCGCTCGGAGGAACCCTGTGGCGAACGAACCAATTCAGCAGTCCCAGTCAGACGCCTGGAAGGCGGCGCTGGCGTCTCGCCGGACGCAGGTGGCGGACTCGGAGTCCGTGCCTGCCGCGCTGGTGACGCCGTTGGACCAGGATGTCTCGCGGCGGAGTTTCATCCGCGCGTCCTTCTGGGCCGGCCTGGGGGTCAGCCTGCTGGGCAGTGTGGGACTGTTGGTGGACTACCTGTACCCGCGCAACGTGCGCGGCTTCGGCGGCCCCGTGCCGGCCGGCACGCTGGCGGACTACCCCGTGGGCGCCGAGCCGGTGGCGAACTCAGAGGGCCAGTTCTGGATGGTGAACCTGGACCCCACAGACACCTCGGACGCCGGTTCCGGGGGCGGATCCGGGCTGCTGGCGCTGTGGCGCAAGTGCCCGCACCTGGGCTGCACGGTGCCGTGGAAGCACAACGCGACGGTGCCGGGCTTCGACTCCGGCTCGTGGTTCCAGTGCCCGTGCCACGGCTCCAGTTACACCGTGGCCGGCGTCCGGGTCTACGGCCCGGCGGCGCGCTCCATGGACACCATGGCCATTGAGATTGACGATGCGGGCAACATCACGGTGCAGACCGGGCAGATCCTGCCCGGCGGCCCGGACAACCCCTCGCGCGCAACGCCAGTCTAGGACGGGCTTGCAGACTGCGAGGACGGCGAGGCCGCTCCGCCTCCCCGGAACGTTCCAGGAGATGGACGCGGTGAACCAACCCACCGCCATGTGGCGCGGAGAGTGATGGACGTATGAACACCAGCAAGCAGGTCAACGCGATGATCGGGCTCCTGTTCCTCGCGTTCCTCGCGTTCGGCGCGTACATCATCAACGAGCCCAACCGCCAGGCCACGGCGGAGGAGGCGCAGAGCGAGATGATCGCGCGGCGCGGCGCGGACCTCTTCGTCAACAACTGCCGCTCCTGTCACGGCCTGGTGGGCGAGGGCGGCATTGCCCCCGCCCTGGACAGCGCCGCCTTCCTCATCCTGGGCGAGGACAACCCGTACGGCGTGGACGCCACTGCGGAGGGCGAGGCCCGCACGGTCCGCGAGTTCCTCTTCAACACCATCGCCTGCGGCCGCACGAACACGGTCATGCCCCTCTGGTCGGAGCGTTACGGCGGCTCCATGTCGGAGACGCAGGTCAACTACATCGTGGACATGATCACCTCGGAGCGCTGGGACCTGGTGGAGGAGATCGGTGTCGAGCACGACATTGAGACGAGCACCGATCCTGCTACGGTAGTATTGACGCCAGAAGACGCTGGCTCGCTGTCAGCCACCACGGCGAACTGCGGGCAGTACACGGGCGCCGTGCGCCAGGGCATCGTGAGCCGGGATCCGTTCGCGGATCCGGGCGAGCCGGGCGCCACACAGGAGCCGGGCGAGGAGCCGTCTGACCAGCCGGAAGCCCAGACCATGGTCCAGGGCGCGCTGGTAGGCGAGTTCTACGCCAACAACTGCGCTTCCTGCCACGGCGGTCAGCGCCAGGGTGCGGTGGGCCCGGCCCTGACGCCGCAGGCCCTGACCGAGCCGGACGACTTCTACGCAGACACCATTGCCAACGGGCGCGGCACCATCATGCCGGCCTGGTCGCAGTTGGCGGGTCTGACCGACGAGGAAGTCGACCACCTCGTCCAGTTCATCAAGCACGTCGAGCCGTAGGCGTTCGGGCTCGACCAGCCGGATCGGGGCCAGCGGCCCCGACGGAGGGGAAAACATGGCAGCAGTGACCGGCAAACGGTACCGGTGCACGAAGTGCGGTTCAGAGTTCATCGTCACCAAGGGTGCGGAGGACGCGGAACTGCGCTGCGACGACCAGCCGCTCGAGCAGTTGTAGGACGAGGTAGAGATGGCCGTTGCACTCGGCAAGCGCTACAAGGACGAGACGACGGGCGTTGAGGTGCTCTGCATCAAGCCCGGCGACTGCAACCTGAACGTCAATGGACGCGGCATGGAAGAACTCCAGCCGAAGGTGCTGCCGTCCGCTGACTAGTACATCTGCGGGACTGACGCGGCGCGACCCAGCGGTCGCGCCGCTGCGTTCCTGCCAGGACCGAAGCATCGTTGCACGCCGTCTGCGGGCAGTCCCTGTACCAGCGCCGCCGGGATGAGCAGCGCCGGTTCGTTGACCGGGCAGGCGAGGCGTGCAACGATCGCGGATGCGCCCGCGCTGCGGGTGTGCATGTCTTCATCAGGATTCAATACCGGCGCGCCCCAGGCACTCGCGATTGACGAGGCTGGCGCAGGCGCTCCGGCGGGGGTGGTAACGCGTGACTGAAGTCTACGTCGGTGACTCGGAATCGTTGGAGGCCGCGCTGCGGCGCTTCAACAAGCGCGTGCAGGCAGACGGCATCCTGACGGACGCCCGCCGGCACGAGTTCTATGAGAAGCCGTCCGAGCGCCGCAAGAAGAAGGAAGCCGCGCGCCGCCGCAAGTTGCGCAAGGCCATTGCCCGCGCGAAGACGCGGGAGCGCGCGTAGCACTCCCCGGTCCTTCCACACGGGAAGGGCCACACCGGAAGGGCTGCTGACACGCTGGCCCCCGCACCGGCCCACGTGGCAGGCGCCGGGCGCCGCGTTGATCGAGTAGGGTTGCCGGGGGCGAAGGAGCCAGCGTGGCGACCATCTCGGACACCATTCGCGAGCAGATGACCGCAGCCTGGAAGGGCGGCGATACCGTGCGCCGTGACGCGCTGCGGTTGATGCTGGCCGCCTTCAAGAACGCCGAGATCGAACTCGGCCACCCGCTGGAGGACGACGAGGCGATCCGCGTCCTGCAGAAGGAGGCGAAGCAACGCCGCGACTCCATCACCGAGTACGAGAAGGCCAACCGCGCGGACCTTGCTGAGAAGGAGCGCGTGGAACTGGTGGTGATCGAGGAGTTCCTGCCGCAGCAGTTGAGCGACGAAGACCTGCAGGCGCTGGCGCGGGAGGTGATCGCGGAGGTGGGCGCGTCCGGCCCCGGCGACGTGGGCAAGGTGATGCGTCCGCTGCTGGCCCGCGTCTCTGGCCGCGCGGACGGCGGCCGCGTGAACAAGGTCGCGCGCGAGATGCTGGGGGGCTAGCGCCCGCGGGCGCAGGCGACCCATGGTCAGCCGCTCCACGCAGAGCACGATCCGGGAGGCGGCGCTCAAGGCGCCCAACGGCTCGGTCGCGCTCGCCCTCGGCGCGCTGACCGCCCTCGCGCTCTTCGCCGTCCTCTTCCCCTGGTTCCCGGGCGGGCAGCGCCTGGAGGTGGGCGTCCGCACGGATGTGGGCGTGGTGGCCCCGCGCGCCGCCTCCTACGAGTCCGCCGTCCTCACCGAGCAACGCCGCGAGGCAGCCGCCGAGGCGATCGCCGACGTGCTGGTGCTGAACCCGGAGATCCGCGACCGGCAACTGGCGGAACTGGACCGCGTGCTGGGCGCGATCGACATGCAGCGCCGCGACCAGACGCGCGCCGAGTCCGCACGCGAGACGGCCATCCAGGAGATCGCCGGGGTGGACCTCTCCCAGCGGGCCGCTGCGACCTTCGTCAGCGGCTCGGACGTGCGCTGGGCCACCATGCAGTCGGAAGCGCGGGACGCGCTGTCACGCACGCTGACCGGGGCGATCGGGCCGGAGGACGTGGAGGGGGCGCGCAGCCGCGCGGGCTCGTTCCTCTCCCCGCTGCTCACTGCCGACGAGACCATGGCGATGACGGAACTCCTGGACCCCCTGGTGGTGCCCACGCTCGCGATCTCCGAGGAGCGCACGGAGGCCCTGCGCCGGGAGGCCGCCGCGAACACGCCGCCGGTGAGCGTCACGTTCCAGGAAGGCCAGGTCATCGTGCCGCCGGGCGGCGTGATCGACGAGGCGGCGTACGAGGCGATCACCACGCTGGACATCCGCACGGGTGCGGTGACGCTGCCCGCGGTGCTGGCGGCCGCCATCGGCTCGGTGCTGGGGGGCGCGGCGTTTGGCGCGCACCTGTGGGTGACCAAGCCGCGCTCGCTGCGCGGGGTGCGCCGGCTCCTGCTCTTCGGCCTGACGCTGATCGTCCCCGTGACCGTGGCCAAGTTCGCCTTCCCGCTGATCCTGCCGGACGCGGACAACCTCTACCTGGCGTTGGCGCTACCGCTGGCGGCGGGGGCGGTGGTGGCGGCCGTGCTGTTGGACATCTCCAGCGGCGTCATGGTGGCGCTGGTGATGGCGGGGGTGGTGGGCGTGCTCTCGGTGGCGGTGCCGCAGAGCGGCGGCCCGGGGGCGGAACTGGACGCGCTGCGCATCGTCCTGGCCACCGTCGCCTCGTCGCTGGCGGGCCTGTTCGTGGCTGCGCGGGCCGAGCGCCTGCAGGGCTACCTGGGGGCGGGCCTGGCGGTGGCTGTGGCCTCCGGGCTGGTGGCGGTGATGGTGCTGCTGCTGGACGACGAGCGCACGCTGACCGAGGTGGCCTGGATTGCCGGGACGGCCTCGGTGGGCGGGCTGCTGACGGCGATCGTGGCGGTGGGGGCGTTCATCCTGCTCAGCCGGCCGTTCGGCATCATCACCCGCGTGGAGTTGATGGAACTGGTGCAGTTGAACCACCCGCTGCTGCGCCGCCTGCAGGACGAGGCGCCCGGCACGTTCCAGCACTCGATGCTCGTGGGCTCGCTCGCGGACCGCGCGGCCGACCGGATCGGCGCGGACTCGCTGCTGGTGCGCGTGGGCGCGTACTACCACGACATCGGCAAGTTGCACTCGCCGGGGTTCTTCGTGGAGAACTTCGGCGACGGCGCCAACCCGCACGACAACCTTGACCCGCTCCAGTCCTCGCGGGTGATCATGCGGCACGTCTCGGCAGGCGTGGACCTGGGGCGCAAGCACAACCTGCCGGAGGCGGTGATCGCCTTCATCCCGCAGCACCACGGCAACCGCCTGGTGGCGTACTTCTACCGCGAGGCCGCCAAGGTCAAGCCAGACGTGGATCCCACGCTCTTCCAGTACCCCGGCCCCAAGCCCCAGACGCGCGAAGCGGCCCTGGTCATGCTGGCCGACTCGTGCGAGGCCAGCGTGCGCGCGGCCACGGACCGCAGCGCGGAGCGCATCCGCTCCGTGGTGGAGGGCATCATCGCGGAACGCGTGGAGGAGGGGCAGTTCGACGAGTGCGACATCTCCCTGCGCGACCTGCGCGTGGTGGCGGACTCCTTTGTCCAGGCGCTCTCCGCCGTCTACCACCCCCGCGTGGAGTACCCGCAGCCCACGCGGCGCGAACTCGAAGCCCGCGGACACGCGGCGCCCCTGGAGGAGCCGCCGAGACGTCGGGAGATCGGCGCCCCCGCCCGCGCCGTGGTGGTGGAGAGCGACGAGGAGTTCGAGGACGGCGACGAACCCGTGCTCTCCGAGGACGACTCGTAGCGCTCGAGCCCGGCGGAGGCCCGGTGCGCCCGCGGCGGAGTGAGGGCGTACCGGGCGGCCTCGGTATACTGGGGGCGCCCCAGCGAACAGCACGGCGAACAGCACAGGCCCTCGAAGAGCACAGGAGCAGCAGATGCGCGCCACGGTGGTCGTCTTTCCGGGCACGTGGAGCGACAACGACTCCGTGTGGGCGCTGGCCCAGTGCGGCATCGAGGCGCGGAAGGTCTGGCACCGGGACGAGGTCTCGTTCGCACCGGACGAACTCGTGGTGTTGCCCGGCGGCTACTCCTACGGCGACTACCTGCGCACGGGGGCGATTGCACGTTTCAGCCCGATCATGGAGCCCGTGGCCCGGCACGCCGAGGCCGGCGGGCTGGTCATCGGCATCTGCAATGGCTTCCAGATCCTCTGCGAGTCCGGCCTGCTGCCGGGTGTCCTCATGCGCAACGGCTCGCTCCAGTTCCGTTGCCAGGACGCCTACCTGGCGCCCGTCAGCCAGGCCTCGCCGTTCACGGCGCACCTCGACACGTCCCGGGCGTACATGATCCCGGTCTCGCACGGCGACGGCCGCTACGTGGCGGACGAGAGCACGATCGCGATGCTGGAGGACACGGGCCGCGTGGCCTTCCGCTACGCGGAGCCGGACGGCCGCGTGACGCCGGACGCGAACCCCAACGGGTCGGTCAACAACATTGCCGGCATCCTGAACGAGCGTGGCAACGTCCTCGGCATGATGCCCCACCCGGAGCGCGCCTGTGAGCCGCTGCTGGGCGGCGAGGACGGCAACGCGATCTGGCGCTCCGTCCTGGAGTCTGTCGGCGCGAAGGTCTGATGGGCGCGCTGCGGTGGCTGGCGCCCGCTGGCAGCGCATGGATATGACAAGACGACTCACGGTGGTGTTGCAGGCAGGGGAAGAGCATGGTCGTCGCTTCATGCCCTGCGTTGCCCGGCGTCTGGACGCAAGGCGAAACCCGCGGCGAAGCCATCGCCAACGTCCGCGACGCGATCGCGCTCTATCTCGAAGCGGCGCGCGATCATGGCGAGCCGATTCCCGATGAGGACCGCCCGACGGTAGAGGTCGCCGCTTAGCGGACCTCCTGGTCACTTCCGGTGACCAATTCGCCCGAGCGGTGGCGGCACTCGGATACGAGGTTGACCGCGTTCGAGGGAGTCACATGATCCTCCGCGCGCCGGGGCGCCGCATGCTGTCCGTACCGCGCCGTCGGACGCTTGACCGCCGCTGACTCCCCCCTCACCCGCACCGCTGGTACGCTCGGGGCTCTCCCCCTGACCCTGGCTGAACGGCCGTCAGCAGTGCGAGGATGCCCATGTCGGTAGACGATCTCGCCCTCCAACAGGTCGCGATGACGCGTCCGGAGTACGAGCGGTTGCTCGACCTTCTGGATCGCGAGCCGACCGAGGTCGAACTGGGCATGGTGGGGGCGCTCTGGTCCGAGCACTGCGGCTACAAGCACTCCAGGCCGCTGTTCAAGCACTTCCCCAGCACGGGCGAGTACGTCCTGACCAAGGCGGGCGAGGAGAACGCCGGCGCCATTGACCTGGGTGACGGCTGGGTGGCCGTCTTCAAGATGGAGTCCCACAACCACCCGAGCGCCCTGGAGCCCTACGAGGGCGCCGCCACGGGCGTGGGCGGCATCCTGCGCGACATCTTCGCCATGGGCATGCGCCCGGTGGCCTTGCTGGACTCGCTGCGCTTCGGCCCCCTCTCAGACCAGCGCAACCGCCGCCTGTTCCGAGGCGTGGTAGAGGGTATTGGCGGGTACGGGAACTGCGTAGGCGTGCCCACCGTGGGCGGCGAGGTGCAGATGCACCCCTCCTACTCCGGGAACCCGCTCGTCAACGCCATGGCCATTGGCATTGGCCGCCGGGAGCACCTGCTCTCCGCCAGCGCTCGAGGCGTGGGCAACCCGTTGGTGCTGGTGGGGGCGGACACGGGGGTGGACGGCATCCACGGCGCCACCTTCGCGTCCGTGGAACTGTCGGAGGGCTCAGACGCCCACCGGCCCGCCGTGCAGGTGGGCAACCCGTTCCTGGAGAAACTGCTGATGGAGGCGTGCTGCGAACTGGCGGAGCAGCACAAGGACTGGATCGAGGGCCTGCAGGACCTGGGCGCGGCCGGCCTCACCTCGTCCGCGGTGGAAGCCGCCAGCCGCGCCGGCACGGGCATCGACATCGACGTGGCGCTGGTGCCGAGGCGCGCGCAGCACATGACGCCGTACCAGGTCATGCTCTCCGAGTCGCAGGAGCGCATGCTCGTGATCCCGAAGAAGGAACACCTGGAGGACGTGCTGGCCCACTTCCGCCGCTGGGAGATCCGCGCGGACGTGATCGGCACGGTGACCGACGACCAGATGGCGACGATCCGGGACGGCGACCAGGTGGTGGCCCGCATGCCCGTCGGCGTCCTGGTGGATCCGCCGCAGTACCCGCCCGAGGGCGTCCGCCCCGCTGACCTGGACGCGCTGCAGGCGGAAGACCTGGCCGCCCAGCCCGACCTCGATCCGTCCGAGGCGGGCGCGGCATTGCTGCGGCTGCTGGCCACGGAGAACATTGCCAGCCGCCGCTGGATCTACCGCCAGTTCGACCACCAGGTGCAGAACAACACCGTGGTTCGCCCCGGTGGCGATGCCGCGCTGATCCGCATCAAGGACTCCACAAAGGGCGTGGCGGCCTCCACAGACTGCAACGGGCGCATGCTCGCCCTGGACCCGCGCACCGGCGCCGCCATGGCCGTCGCCGAGGCGTGCCGCAACGTGGTGGCCACCGGCGCGCAGCCGGCGGCGCTCACGGACTGCCTGAACTTCGGGAACCCGGAGAAGCCGGAGGTGGCCTGGCAGATGGAGGAGGCGATCCTTGGACTGTCGGCCGCCGCGCGCGTGCTGGAGACGCCGGTCATCTCCGGCAACGCCTCGCTCTACAACGAGGCGCCGGACGGCCCCATCCTGCCCACGCCCAGCATCGGCGTGGTCGGCCTGATCGAGGACGCCTCGCGGGCCCTCACGATCGCCCCGGCGGCGGGCGACACCGTGGTGCTCCTGGGCGCGCAGGTAGCGCAGCCGGCCAGCACGCTGGCCGGCTCGGAGTACCAGTGGACCACGCAGGGACGTATCGCCGGCATGCCTCGCCTGGATCTGGACCACGAGTTGCGCGTGCAGCGCTTCGTGCTGGACGCACACGGTCGAGGCCTGCTGACCGCCGCGCATGACCTGTCGGACGGCGGCCTCGCCGTCGCGCTGGCAGAGATGTGCTTCGCCGCGGACGCCGGCATCGACGCCTCTGACATCGCCGAGGGCGAGCGCCTGGACGCCGCGCTCTTCGGCGAAGCGCCCTCGCGCTTCCTCGTCGGCACCTCGAACGCGCGCGTGCTGCTGGACCTGGCGGCCGGCCACGGCATCCCGGCGGTGGCCGTCGGCGTGGTGGGGGGCGACCGCCTGCGCCTCGGCCCGATCGACGTCGCGCTGGAAGACGCCGCCCGCGAGTGGAGCGAGGGCCTGGACCGGATGCTGGCGGAGATCTAGTGGTTACTCCGCCTCATACATGTTGCGCACGCGCCGGGGTGCGGTGAGCAGCCAGGCGTCGCGGATGAAGTCCGCCACCTGTTCCCAGTCCGGTTCTTCGAGGTCGAGGCGGATGCCCAGCCAGCCGTGGCGACCGACGAAGGCGGGCACCCAGAAGGTGTCCGGGTCTTCCTCCACCAGCGTCTCCTGGACGCCGGGGGCAGCCTTCAGGGTGAGTCCGCTGCGGCCGTCGTCGCCGAAGTGGTCCACGAGGAAGTAGCCCAGGCGCTTGCCGCCGACCTCCAGCGAGCGGTGCTCGTTCTCGTAGCGGTCTGTCGCCTCGGACTCCGGGTAGCCCTCGACGATGCGGGTGACGCGGTCCCGACGCTTGCGGATGGTGGCGAGGCTGGCGGTCGCGGCGCGGGTGGCGGGGCGTCGAGGTGCGGGCATAGCGGTCTCCCTCCGACGGTACGAGGTTGCGCTTCAGTGATGGCCGTGGCCGTGTGGGCGTATGGCCGTGTCGACGCGGCTTCGGCCTGCCTGCCGGGGTGTTGAGCCTAGTCGAAGTCCCAGCGCGCGGCGGTGTTGGGAAAGTCAGCCTCAACCCAGGTGAGGGCCTTCCGTGGCGCCAGGTAAAACCAGTCGTCGCTCGCGTCCTCGCCGCCGATGTCCTCCGGCTTCATCGCGTACTTCCTGGCGTAGGCGGCCAGGGCCTCCTCCGGCACGCGCCGCACCTCCACGCTGCCCTCCAGGATGACGACGTCATCCCCGCTTTCGAGGTGGACCGAGACGCGCGAGTCGCGCGCCAGGTTGGCGGCGGCGACGCCGCCGCTGCCGAACCACAGGGCGCCCTCGTGCCAGTAGCCCCAGACCGGCTTGGAATGGGGCGAGCCGTCCGCGCGGGTGGTGCAGACCCAGTAGTTGCGGGAGGCCGCCAGTTTCTCTTCCGTCGCGGGCCAGGAGGCGCCTCGAGCCTCCCCGGTGACGCCGTAGGACGCCCCGAAGCGGGTGGGGACGAGTCGCGGTTCGCGCGGAGTTTCAGGGGACATGGTGGTGACTTCCCATCTGCGCACTCTGGGATTCGTGCGCGATCTGTCGCAGCCTGTGAGGAAACGCCGGCCAGCGTATCAGAACAAACGTTTGACAGACAAGAACTCTTGTTCTATCGTTGGCGCGTCGCCATCCCCGTGCGGCGGGGTGGCGACGACGGCCCGGTGGTTGTCCCTATCGCGGGGGCACGGGTACGCTCGTACGTCGCGGCGGGTGTTGAAATCGACACCCATCAACGTGTACCAGCGGCCACTGCGGACAAGTTGTCCGAATTGTGGTTCAACCGTGCACTTCCACTTGGACAAGTCCCGGGCCGGCGTCGCCATCTCACGCAAAGATGGCTTCAGTCCCGGCTCCGGCACGCCGAAGGGTCATCTGACGTGAAGGTCGTGTTCCTGGAGACCGTTGAAGGTTCCGGCACCATGGGCGAAGTCAAAGACGTCGCTCGGGGCTATGCCCGGAATTACCTGTTGCCTCGCGGCCTGGCCGCGCCGGCAACACCGCAAGTCCTCGCCCGTGCCGAAAGGTTGCGGGAGATCGAGGAGGAGCGGCAACGGGCTGAGGACGAGAAGGCTCAAGGACTTGTCGGCAAGTTCGAGAGCCCGATCGTTGTCACGGCCCGCGTCGGAGAGCAGGGACGACTGTACGGGTCTGTCACAAATGCTGACATCGCCGAGAAGGCTGGGGAGATTCTCGGCGAAGACCTGGACCGTCGTCGCATACTGCTGCCCGAGGCGATCCGCCGAGTTGGGGTCTACACCGTTGGCATCCGGCTGTCGCGTAATGTGACGCCAGAGGTCCAGGTGGTGGTCGTGGATGCAGACGCGCCGGAAGGCGTGGAAGCAGCCGCGGCGGCGCTCCTTGCTCCACCTGTGGAGGAAGAAGTGGCCGAGGCCCCATATGCCGAAGCGGCAGGTTCTTCGGAACCCACCGCAGAGGCCGACGACGCTGATGGCGCGTCGGAGCCGGGCACACAGGACACCACGGAGGAGGGCGCATAGCCCTCCTTCTGCTTCACAGGGACACGCCCCTCGTCCCCCGGGCTCCCTGACGGGCCCGGGGGTTTTGTTTGGTCAGCAGCGGTCCTCGTCCCTTCGGCTCGTTCACGGGTGAGAACCGAGACCGCTTCGGCGATCAACGTCGTCGCCCTCAGACCGGCCTGCCACCGCATGACGTCTCCGCGGAGGAGGCGGTCATTGCCGCGCTGCTGCTGGACGACGACGCCTACGCGCGCGTCCTCCCCATCGTCCGGCCAGAGGACTTCTTCCGAGAGCAGAACGGCTGGATCTACGAGTCCTGCCTCTCCGTCGCCGAACGCGGCGAGTCGATCACCATCCCGACGGTCGCGCACGAACTGGACCGGCAGGGCCGCCTGGACCCCGCCGGCGGCGAGACGTACCTGGTGGAGATGGCGGGGAAGTACTTCACGGCTGTGGGCGTGGAGGCGCACGCCCGCATCGTGGCGCGGGACGCCCTCTACCGCCGCCTGATCCAGGCCGCCGGACAGATCGCCTCCCTGGCGTACGAGGGCGGCCCGGACGTGAGCGGCGTGCTGTCGGAGGCGGAGAGCCTGCTGCTGGCGCTGCGCAGCGCGGAGGCGGCCGGCGACTTCAAACGTCTGCGCGACCTGCTGGACGAGTTCCTGGAGTCGCCCGCAGAGGACGAGGACGGCGACTCGCAGTCCGTGCGTTCCGGCTTCATGGACCTGGACGAACTGCTGGCCGGCGGCTACAAGCGCGGCGACCTGGTGATCCTGGCGGCGCGCACCGGCATGGGGAAGACCTCGCTCATGCTGAACCTGGCGCGGAACTGCGCCATTGGCCAGCAGGGGACGGTGGCGCTGTTCTCGCTGGAGATGGGCGGTGAGAGCCTGGCCATGCGCATGCTCTCCGCGGAGGCGGGCGTGGAGATGTCGCGGCTGCGCCTGGGCCGCCACACGGAGGCGGAGGAGGCGCGCGTGATGAACGCGCACGGCCTGCTCGGCGGCGCCCCGGTCTTCATCGACGACTCGGCGGTCCTCAGCGTGCCGGAGATCCGCGCGAAGTGCCGCCGCCTGCAGGCGGACCACGGGCTGGACCTGGTGGTGGTGGACTACCTGCAGTTGCTGCACGGCGCCGGGCGGGCGGACACGCGCACCAACGAGATCAGCGGCATCTCGCGCGCGCTCAAGGAACTGGCGCGCGAGTTGAACGTGCCCGTGGTCGCCGGCGCGCAGTTGTCTCGTGCCGTGGAGACGCGCCAGCCGCACATTCCCATGCTGTCCGACCTGCGGGAGTCCGGGTCCATCGAGCAGGACGCGGACATTGTCATGTTCATCTACCGCGAGGACGTCTACACGCAGGCGAACGACTGGCAGGACCAGCACCCGGAGGAGCCCGGCGGCGCGCACCCCACGGGCCTGGCCCAGATCATCCTGGCGAAGCACCGCAACGGCCCCACCGGCGCCGTCACCGTGCGCTGGGTGGCCAAGACCGCCTCCTTCCAGGATCTGCTGCTGCGCACCGAGCCGGGCTGGGGCTAGTCCGCCATGGCCGCCCCTGCGTCACAGGCGCCGTTCGAGGGCTTCCGAGCCGGCCAGCGTGCGACCGCGCTCCCGGTGCAGTTCTTCACGGAGGTGCTCCCGGAGATCGAGGACGCGACGGAACTGCGCGTCACGCTGTACGCGCTCTACGCCATCCCTCGGCCCGGCCGGCTGGCCGCCCTGCGCGTGAGTGCGCTCGCGGCGGAACAGCCGCTCGCCCGCGCGCTGGGGGAGCGTGCGGCCGAGGCGACTCGGACGGCCGCGGAGGCGGCGGCCCGACGCGGCGTGCTGCTGCTGCTGCCGCTGGAGGACGGCGACGCGCTGGTGCTGGTGAACAACGACGGCGGCCGGCGCCTGCGCGACCGCATCGCCGCCGGCGCGGAGGCCGTGCCCGGGGCGCGCGTGGCGCCTCGGGCGGTAGTGGTGGAGACGAGCGCTGGGGCGGCGGTGTACGAGCAGGAGATCGGCCTGCTCACGCCCTCCGTGGGCGCGGCCCTCGCGGAGGCGGAACAGACCTACCCCGCCGGCTGGATCGCGGACGCCCTCCGCGAGGCCGCCCGGCAGAACAAGCGATCGTGGTCATACGCGGAGGCCATCCTGCGCCGATGGCAGACCGAGGGACGAGACGATGAAGCAACTACGGGACATCCTGGGCGATCCGACGACCCCTACGCGCACCTCTACCGGCGCGACTAGCCCGGAGGGCGTGGAGGAGCCGGAAGACCTCTGCCCGCTGTGCCAGGGGGCGCGCTTCGTGCGCGTCACCTCGGATCCGCAGGACCCCCGCTTCGGCAACCCTGTCCCCTGCGAGTGCGCCCGCTACGAACCTCCGGAGGAGCGGAGCGCGCGGCTGCTGCGTTACTCGCGGCTGGGCGGCATGCAGCGTCTGACGTTCGACACGCTGGTCAAGAGCGGTCGCACGAACGATCCGCGTCTCCAGGTGCAGTACGCGGAGGCGGTGGCTATCGCGGAGCGGTTCGCCTCGCACCCGGAGGGGTGGCTGATCCTCACCGGCCCGCATGGCGCCGGGAAGACACACATCGCCGCGGCCATCGCCAACCGGGTGATCGAGCGCGGCGAGCCGGCGTTGTTCCTGGCGGTGGCGGATTTCCTGGACCACCTGCGTTCCGGCTACGGCGACAACGCCGAGGTGGGCTACGACGCGCTGCTGGAGCGCGTGCGCTCCGCGCCACTGCTGGTCCTGGACGACCTGGACGCCTACGCGCAGACCGAGTGGGCGCGTGAGAAGTTCTTCCAGGTGGTCTCCTACCGCTTCAACGCAGCCCTGCCTACGGTCTTCACCGCCGTGAAGTCTCCCAACGAGATCGACGACCGCCTGGGCAGCCGCCTGGCCGACCCCACGATGTCGCAGGTGGTGGAACTGGCCCACGGCGACGCCGCGCCTCGCTATCTCCACATTGGCGCGATGACGCGGGAGCGGCTGGCGGCGTACACCTTCGCGGACTTCATCCCGGACGGCATTGGCCTGAAGGGCGAGCCTCGACGCAGCCTGGAGTCTGCCTATCGCGAGGCGCTGCGCTGGGCTCGGGAGCCGCAGGGGTGGCTGGTGATGATGGGGGGCAACGGCTGCGGCAAGACGCACCTGGCGGCCGCCATTGCCAATGAGCGCCTGGACGCCGGCGACCGTGTGGCCTTCGCCAACGTGGCCGACCTGCTGGACGAGTTGCGCGCCGCCTACGCCCCCGACGCTCCGAGGCGCTACGACCAGTTGTTCAAGGCCCTGGTGGAGGCCCCCGTCCTGGTGCTGGACGACCTGGGCGCCCAGAAGTCCAGTCCGTGGGCGGAGGAAAAACTCTACCAGTTGCTGAACCACCGCCACCTGGCAGGCGCCTTCACGGTGGTGACCACGAACAAGCGCATCGGCGACCTGGAGCCCCGCATCGCCTCGCGGCTGGCGGACAAGGACGTGTCCGTGCTCCGCGAGATCACGGCGCCGGACTACCGCACGCTGAAGCCCTGAAGCCCTGAAGCCCTGAAGCCCTGAAGCCCTGACGGCCGCGGCGAGGGCCGAGGACTGTGCCCTTGAACGCAGGACGCTCCACTACCTGGAGGGCCATGGGGGCCGCCTCGTCACTTCGAGCGCAGGGGTGGTGGGCGGGTCGTCATGGATTCGCTACGGATCGCACGCGCGGTCGCGAGTACGGTGGAAGGGCGGATCCCACCGTGTGGCGTCTCCTGAATCGGACTGCGCATGCCCGCTGGTCGCGGACCGTCCCCGCTCGTGCTCCTGTCGTGTGCCCTCGTGGCGCTCGTGCTCGTGGCGTGCGAGGGGGGGCCGGCGGAGCAGGTGGCCGCGGGGCCTGGCTCCGGATCGCCGGGGACAAGGACGCCCACGGCCACGGCGGCTGCGGAGTACGAGAGCCCGTTCGCGTACTGCGGCCAGACGGGTTCGGTCGACAACCCGGGCGCGCCGTACGTGGGACCCGAGCATCCGCCCGAGGTCTTCCGGGTCCTGGCAGACCTGATGGGGCTGCCCTCGGACGCGCCGGAGCGCACCGTGACCCCGGAGTTCGAGTGGCGGTGCATGGACGGGTTCGTCTACGCCTGCACGTACGGCGCGAACCTGCCCTGCGGCAAGGCGGATCTGAGCAGCCGCCCCACCCGCGAGATGGTCGAGTTCTGTTCGAGGGAACTCGACGGTACGCCGCTGCCCGGCTCGCTCGTGGGACACCAGACGATCTACGGCTGGCTGTGCCGAGGCGATACGCCGGCCACCACGCACCAGAAGTACCAGGTGGACGCGCGGGGCTTCGTCGTCTCGTTCTGGCACTGGATCCCCGAGCCAGAGTCCGAGCCCGAGCGGTCACCGGCGGCAGGGCAGCGGTGAGGGCGGTTCGCTAGTCCAGCAGCCCGGACGCTCGCGCCCAGCGCACGAGGCGCGGCGTCCCGTGGTGCGTGGACAGGCCCTCTGCCTCCGCGCCCGTGAACCAGCCCAGGTCCGCGAACTCGCCGGTGGGCGCGGCGTGCTCGGCCAGGATCGGCCCAGCGTAGACGGCCTCGGAGTGGTCGCCGCTGGCGAAGAGGCCGACGAAGCGGTCCGCCACCGCCTCCACACCCGTCTCCTCCAACAGTTCGCGCGCGGCCGTCTCCGCCGGGGTCTCTCCCGGCTCCATGTGGCCGGAGGGCAGCGCCCAGCGCCCGGCGCCGTCGCGGCCCTGGCTGCGGAGGCCCAGCAGGATGCGGCGCTCGCCGATGGCGAGGAAGCCAGCGGTGGGGCTCGGATTCACCCAGCGGGCGGTCGTGCAGGAGGGGCAGCGCACCGCGCCGTCCGCCCCCGGCGCCCCCAGCGGCGTCCCGCACCGCGCGCAGTATCGAAGCGACATGCGTGCTCGGTCCGGAGACGCCACCTCTCCGTAGACGTCCGTGCCCGCCTCGCCCGCGACCAGGCCTCGGAGCGCCGCGGTGGTGGTGGGGAAGGCGATCTCCTCCCAGGGGATCTCGTCGAAGGCGAACCACGCCACCTCGTCGCATTCGCTGCCCGGCGCCGGCTCCTCGTCGGCGGTGAGTTCGGCGAGGAAGGGCATGACGATGTGGTGCGGGGCGAGCACGGTCTGGGGCGGCAACGCACGCAGGATGCGGGGGCGCACCCCTGCCTCCTCGCACGTCTCGCGGACGGCGGCCTGCCACGGCGTCTCGCCCTGCTCCACGAAGCCGCCCGGGAACGCCCACCGGCCGGCGCCGTACTCCATCTCCCGTGAGCGACGCACGAGTAGGACGCGCCGGTCACGCACGACGAACGTGCCGGCGACGGGCTGAGGGTTCTTCCAGTCGGTGACGCCGCACGCCTCGCAGCGCCAGTGGTGCACGAGGCGTGGCGAGACGCGGTCCGAGCCGCATGCGGGGCAGTAGTGCTGGGCGGGATCGCCGTGCATGGGCCTGCGGCTATGCCGTGCCGGGACGGGGCTGCACGCCCTCCTGCCAGTGAGAACCGTCCGGGCCCCACTCCTTCTTCCAGACGGGCACGGTCTCCTTCACGCGGTCCACCGCGCGCAGGGCGGCCTCGAAGGCGTCGCGGCGATGTGCGGCGGAGACGGCGACCAGCAGCGAGGTCTCGCCGACGTCGAGCGGGCCAGTGCGGTGGTGGATGCCGGCGGCGTGCACCTCGCGGCCGGCGAAGTCGCGCAGGACCTCCTCGCCCACGGCGCGCAACTGGCGTTCCGCCATCTCCTCGTAGGCCTCGTACTCCACGCGCTCCACGGCGCGGCCCTCGTGGTGGTCGCGCACCACGCCCTCGAACACCACGCATGCCCCGCTGGCGGGCGTCATGACCGCCTCCCGCAGCGCGCGTGGTTCCAGGACGGCCGCAGTCACGAGGTAGAGCGGCGCTTCTCCTCCTGCTCCCGCTGCATCCGTGCCGTCCGTGGAGTCGCTACCGCCGGCGATCGGGGGGATCAGGGCCACGGTGTCGCCGTCGCTCAGCGTGGTGCCGGGCTCCAGGATGTACTCCTCGTTCACGGCGATGGCGACGCCGCTGAGGTAGGGGCGCAAACCGGGGTGGGCCTCTTCCAGGCGCGCACGCAGCGTCTCCACCGTCACGGCCTGGCCGTCGAAGTCCTCCACCAGGCGGTCGCTGCCGGCGACTTCGCGCAGGCCGGCAAAGAGACGGACGGTGACCTGCACGGCGTTCCTCCCCGCCCTCGGATGCCCGAGGTCGATACGCATTCAGTATAGGCGCGGCGGCCTCCGTCCCTCGCCCTCTTGCGCGGGTGTGGCATCCTCCGCCGGCGGGACGAGGTCTGCCGGTGAGCGTTGAGGAGCATCGAGGGGTACGCGAGGGACTGGGGCGCCGCCTGCTGGCGGAGTGCCTGGACCTGTTGCTGCCGCAGCAGTGCCTGGTTTGCGGCGGCGGTGGCGCCTCGCTGCACGCCTCGTGCCTCGCCGGTTTCGCGGCGGCGGAGGGGCCGCGCTGCACTCGGTGCTGGCGACCCGGGCCCGGCACCTGGTGCGACCGATGCGCCGTGGGTGGCCCGGGCGCCCCCGCCTTCGACGGCTTGCGCACCGCCTTCTGTTTCAAGGGCGATGCGCGACGCGCGATCCTGGAGGCGAAGTTCCGCGGCGTGACCGCCCACCTGGAGCCCCTTGGTCATGCGGCGGCTGCGGTGGTGCCGGCCCCGTGGCGCTTCCAGGCCGTGGTGGGCGTGCCGCTGGCCGGCGCACGGCAGCGGCGTCGAGGCTTCAACCAGGCGGGGATCCTCGCGCGGCACGTGGCGGAGGCGCTGGGGGTGGAGCCGCGTCCACGTCTCGTGCTGCGCGTGCGCAGTACGCCGGCGCAGGCGTCGCTCACGGCCGCGCGGCGTCACCGCAACCTGGAGGGCGCCTTCGCCGTGCGAGGCGTGCCGCCGGAGGGCGTGTTGGTGGTGGACGACGTGACCACGACGGGCGCCACGCTCTCCACCGTGGCGGCCGTCCTGAAGGCCGCCGGGGCGAGCCGTGTTTACGCGCTGGCGGTGGCGCGAGAGGACTGAGGGCGTCCCGTTGTGGCGCGCCCTCCCGACCTGGCGCTGCCCGGGCGAGACCGGGCGACACTTGCCTCACTTGCATCACCTGCCTCGGTCCCGGCGCTTGCGGCCCCACGCGAGGGCGCCGGCGGTGGCGGCCACGGTGAGGGCAGCGCCGCCGGCCTGCGCCCAACGTCGTCGGCGACCGGGGTGGCCGGTGTCCTCCGGGCGGTCCGGGGCGTGCCCGTCCAGGACGGGCGCATCATCCTTGGCGTCCGGCGGGATCCACTCCGGGGCGGTGCGGGCGCTGCGGGGGAAGAATCTGACGCGGGGCATCCGGGCCTCCTGACGCCTCCTACGATCGAGCGTAGGTCCTCCTGCGGGCGGCGCTGCCTACAATGCCGTTTCAATCGCGCCCCTCGGCGGGCCCAGAGATCGAGCGCACCCTGCCCAGAGACACCCGCCCGACGCTCGCGATCCTGCTCGGCGGGATGGACGGCGCGCCCAGTGAGGCGCTGATGCGCCGCGCCCTGGAGGCTGCCGCCCTCGACGCGTCCGAGGTGGCCCTGGCCTCCGGCGCGTTCCACGCGGTGCTCCTGCTGGCCGACCGCGCGCCCGGGGTGGCCGCCCCCGCGGGCGTCGAAGTGATCGTGGATGGCATGGGCGACCCGGAGGGGGAGGCGTTCCACTTCGGCCACACGCTCCGCCGCCTGGTGCGCTCGCGCGGCATCGAGGCGCTGGCCTACCTCGGCGCGGGGAGCGGCGGCCTGCTGGGGGAGGAGGACTACCAGGCGCTGGTGCTCCCGCTGATCCCGGAGGCGCGCCGCTGCGTGACGAACAACCGCTTCTCCGCAGACCTCTTCGCGCTGCGGCCGGCCTCGCTGTTGTCGCTCCTGGATCCGGCGCCGGAGAAGGACAACGCCGTCCCCCGCCGGCTGCGCGAGGAGCACGGCATCGAGGTGATCGAGTTGCCTCGGACGCTGGCGACGCAGTTCAACATGGACACCCCGAACGACCTGGTCGCCCTTGCGCTGTCGGGCCGCGCCGGGCCTCGTCTGCGCGCGGTGATCGCGCCGCTGACCGGCGGCGACGCACCCGACCCCGGCGTGGAGCGCGTCCGCGCCGCCGCGCGCCACCTCATTGACCGCACGTCTGAGGTGCTGGTGGCCGGCCGGGTGTCCTCGCGCACGTGGCAGTACCTGGAGACGGAGGCGGCGTCGCGCATCCGTCTGCTGGCGGAGGAGCGCGGCATGCAGGCGGCCGGCACGGACGTCGCCGGCACCGCTCGTTCGATGCTCGGCGCGCTGATCGCGGAGGCGGGGGCGCCCAGGGCCTTCGGCAGCCTGCTGCCGGAACTTGCCCGCGCGGCCTTCCTCGACATCCGGCCAGCCCTCGTCCACCTCGGCATCCAGCCCTCGCGGGCGGACCGCTTCGCCGCGGACCTGGGCCGGGTGGAGGAGATCGAGGACGCACGGCTGCGCGAGATCGTGGCTGCGGCGAACACCTCGCCGATCCCGGTGGTGCTGGGCGGGCACTCGCTGGTGGGGGGCTGCCTGGAGTTGCTCAACCAGTGGGCGTGGGACGAGCACGACGGACTGTTGGGCTAGGAGCGTCCCTGGAGTCTCCGCTCCGCTCCCCGGCGCGGCTAACTGCGGCGGGCGATACCATCGGCATTCGTCCCGGTCCGCGGTGGTTCCTGGTGGGAGCAATGCGATGAGCGCCCTCGATCAAGTAGACCCGCAGGTCGCTGAAGCGATCCGCTTCGAGGAGCGTCGCCAGCACGAGGTGCTGGAGATGATCCCGAGCGAAAACTACGCCAGTGCCGCCGTCATGGAGGCCGTGGGCTCCGTCCTCACGAACAAGTACGCGGAGGGCTACCCCGGCGCGCGCTACTACCACGGCAACGCGCACGTGGACACGGTGGAGAGCCTGGCCCGGGAGCGCGCCACAGAACTGTTCGGCATGGACCACGCCAACGTGCAGCCGCACTCCGGGGCGCAGGCGAACATGGCCGTCTACCTGGCCCTGCTGAACTTCGGCGACACGGTGATGGGCCTGCAGTTGGATGCGGGCGGGCACCTGACGCACGGCTCGCCGGTCAACGCCAGCGGCAAGCAGTACAACTTCGTCCCCTACACCGTGGACCGCGAGACCCAGCAGATCGACTACGACGAGATGCTGCGCCTGGCCAAGGAGCACCGCCCGAAGGTGATCGTCACTGGCGCCACCGCCTACCCCCGCCTCTGGGACTTCAAGCGCGCCCGCGAGATCGCGGACGAGGTGGACGCCATCCTCATCGCGGACATGGCGCACCTGGCCGGCCTCATCGTGGGCGGGGCGCACCCCTCGCCTGCGGGGCACGCGCAGGTCATCACCACCTCCACGCACAAGACGCTGCGAGGCCCGCGCGGGGGCATGATCCTGTGCGACCGGCCGTTGCGTCGGAAGATCGACTCGGGCGTGTTTCCGGGTACGCAGGGCGGGCCGCTGATGCACGTCATCGCCGGCAAGGCGGTGATGCTGAAGGAAGCGGCCACCGAGGAGTTCCGCCAGTACGCGCAGCAGGTGGTGGCCAACGCCGGGGTGCTGGCCCAGACGCTGCTGGACGCAGGCTTCACGCTGGTCTCCGGCGGCACGGACAACCACCTGGTGCTGATGGACGTGACGAAGCAGGGCCTGACGGGTGTGCAGGCGGCGGACGCGCTGGAGGCGGCCGGCATCGTTCTGAACTTCAACTCCATCCCCTTTGACAGGCACGGTCCGCGCGTGGGCGGGGGCATTCGCTTCGGCACGCCCGCGCTCACCTCGCGCGGCATGGGCGAGGCGGAGATGCGCCAGATCGGCGAGTGGATGACCCGCGTCCTGCAGCGCGTTGACGACGCCGCGGAACACGAGGCCGTCCGCCAGCAGGTGCTGGAACTGACCGCGCGCTTCCCCGCCCCGGGCGTGCCCGTCCGGGCGTAGGCGCGCGGGGGCGGTAGCCCTCGGAAGGGCCGCGCACCGCGCGGCGGGCCTCGGTTCGGCGGGCCTCGACGGCGGGCGTTATCATGCCGCCGTGGTGGGCTGCCGGCTCGCTACCTCGATGAGTACTAAGCGGCACGGACCCGCAGGCCGGGGGGCTGGCGCGGGCCGGGACGTCACGGAGGTCTGCACATGGACTGGAACGACAACGCGGAACAGGCCGCCTTCCGACAGGAAGTGCGCGACTTTATCAAGAACAGCCTGCCCGAACGCTACAGGATGGACGACGAGGGCTTCGCCACCGAGTTCGGCTGGCAGGCCGACCGCGTGAGCGAGGACACCGGGGCGCGCCAGGCCGCGAGCGACTGGGCGGGGGCGCTGGCCAAGCATGGCTGGGTGGCGCCGCACTGGCCCAGGGAGTACGGCGGGGCCGGGCTCTCCCCCACGGAGCAGTTCATCTACAACATGGAGATGGCGAAGGCGGGCGCTCCCGGCGTGGGTGGCTCGGGCGTCTCCATGATCGGCCCCACGCTGATCGTGCACGGCACGGACGAGCAGAAGGAGCAGCACCTCTCCAAGATTCTCTCTGGTGAGGTGGCGTGGGCGCAGGGATACTCGGAGCCCGGGTCGGGCTCGGACCTGGCGTCGCTGCAGACGCGCGCGGTGCGCGACGGCGACGAGTACGTGGTGAACGGCCAGAAGATCTGGACGTCCGGCGCGCAGCACGCGGACTGGCTCTTCCTGCTGGCCCGCACGGACCCGGACGCCCCCAAGCACCGAGGCATCTCGTTCCTCCTCACGGAGCGGGACGCGCCGGGCATCACCGTGCGGCCGCTCATCAACATGGCCTGGGGCCACGTCTTCAACGAGACGTTCTTCGAGGATGTGCGCGTCCCGGTGGCCAACCGCGTGGGCGAGGAGAACCGCGGCTGGTACGTGGGCATGACGCTGCTGGACTACGAGCGCTCCAACATCACCGGCGCCGTCACCGCCCGCCGTAGCCTGGACCGGCTGCTGAACTACGCCGGCGGCAAGGGCAAGAGCCAGTCTCGCCTGGAGGAGTACGACTCGATCCGCCTGGACGTGGCCGACCGCTACATCGAGACGGAGGTGATGTACAACTTCTCGTTCCGCATCATCTCCATGCAGGCGCGCGGCCTGATCCCCAACTACGAGGCGTCCACCTCCAAGTTGTTCAACTCGGAACTGGTGCAGCGCCTGGCGAACACTGGCGTGAAGGCGTTCGGCCTCTACTCCAACATCTGGGACGAGGACAGCGACCGCGCGGCGCTGCGCGGTTCGTTCACGCGCGCGTACGTCTCGTCCGTCTCGTCCACGATTGCCGCCGGCACGAGCGAGATCCAGCGCAACATCATCGCCACCCGTGGCCTGGGTCTGCCTCGCGGCTAGCGCCAGACCGAGGCTACCGATGCGACAACGGGCCACCCCACGGGGTGGCCCGTCTGCTTTACTCGCCACATGAGCCAGCCCGCGCCGTCCCCCTCCCCGCCGCCGATGTTCGTGGTGAACACCACCGCGTTCGTGTGGCACCGGGGCCGCTACCTGATGATCGTTCGAGCCAGCACAAAGGAGGTGGCGCCGAACGCCCTGACGCCGCCCGGCGGAAAACTGGAGCCGCCCTCGTTCGAAGGGAGCGCCACCGCCCCGGCGATGCTGGAGGAGAACGTGCGCCGCGAAGTGCGCGAGGAGGTGGGCGTGGAGGTGGACGCGATCACCTACGTGGAGTCGCTTGCCTTCACGGGCACGTTCAACGGCGTGCCTGCGCCCGTGCTGGACGTGGTCTTCCTCACCCGCTACGTCAGCGGCGAGCCCGTGGCCCAGGAGGAGGAGGTGGACGGCCTGGCGTGGCTGACACCGGAACAGGTCCGCCAGGATCCGCGCACCATGTGGTTCACGCTGGACTCGCTCGCACGCACGGAGGCGGTGCGGACAGGCCTCGGCTGGGAGTGAGGGCTCCGGCGCGTCTGTGGACGGGCCATCGTGCCGCCTCGGACGGGCGCTCATTGATCGTGGCGTGCGGGCGCTCCTACACTCGGGGCATCCCAATCACCGCTGGATCGGGGCGGAACCCGGCGCTCGCCGGCTCAGACCGTCTCCTCAGTCCAGGATCAGCGGAGGCACCGTGAACGATTACGAGATGATGACCATCATCCATCCGCGTCTGAACGCGGATGAGTCTGCTGCGGCCGTGGCCGCGGTGGAAGAGCAGATCGTCGCCAACGGCGGCGAGATGCTGGGGACGGACGTGTGGGGACGGCGCCGGCTGGCGTACCCCATCGACGGCGTCAGCGACGGCACGTACGTCCTGCTCACCTTCAACATGCCGCCTCAGAACACGGCGGCGCTGGAGCGCGGGCTGAGGATTTCAGAGTCGGTGCTCCGGCACATGCTCATTCGTGGCATTATCCCCTTCGAGGGCGGCCGCGATGACCGCGACGACCGCTTCGACCGTGACGACCGTGACCGGGACGACGACCGGGCCCGGGAGCGCGGGCGAGATGGGTCCGAGGAGCAGCGTCCCGCCCCCTCCGCCCCGGCGCCTGAGGCCGAGGCTGCGGCCCCGGCTACGGCTGTGGCCACGGCACCGGCTACCGAGGCACCGGCGGAGACCGAGGCGGCTGCGCCCGTGGCCCAGGAGGCATCCGAGGCCCCGGTTGCAACCGCAGAGCCCTCGGCCGAGGTCGCCGAACCCTCGGGCGAGACCGACGAGTCCGGCGACGGCGAGTCGCAGGGCTAGGGTCGCAGGACCAGGCCGCTCCCCCCGACCGGAGTACTGACGTGCTGAACAAGTGCATGATCATCGGGCGCCTCGGCGCCGACCCGGAGATGCGCTACACGGCGAACGGCAGCGCGGTGACCACGTTCAACGTGGCTACCTCGCGGAACTTCACGGACTCCTCTGGCGAACGCCGCGAGGAGACCGAATGGTTCCGGGTCGTCGTGTGGGCGCGGCTGGCGGAGTTGTGCGCGCAATACCTGGCCAAGGGCCGGCTGGTCTACGTGGAAGGGCGCATGCAGACGCGCTCCTGGGAAGACCAGCAGGGCCAGAAGCGATACATGACCGAGTTGGTCGGCCAGGAAGTGAAGTTCCTGAGCAGCCCTCGGGATGGCGATGGTGGCGGTTCTGGCGGCGGCTTCGGCGGCGCCGGCTTTGCCACTGGCCCCGACAACGAAGGTGACATCGACCCGGACGACCTGCCGTTCTAGCGCTGGCTAGCGGCGGCCCCGGGTCTCTGGAGGATTCCCCATGACGTTCGACCGCGAAGACCGTGGACCCCGTGGTGGTGATGGCGGCGGCCGCGACCGCGATGACCGTGGCCCTCGCCGCGGCGGTGGTGGAGGCGGCGGCGGCGGTGGCCGGTTCCGGCGCGTCCGTGGCTGTGAGTTCTGCCGCGCCAAGACGGACATTGCGGACTACAAGAACACGGACATGCTGCGGCGCTACATCACGGAGAGCGGCAAGATGGAGCCTCGCCGTAAGGTGGGCACCTGCGCGCGACACCAGCGCGTGGTGGCGCAGGCCGTGAAGCGCGCCCGCGAGATCGCCTTGCTCCCCTACACGTCCGAGCACATCCGTCTGTCGGGTGGTGGGCCGGGCCGCCGCTAGGCGCCAGACCCGGCCATGGCCCTCCGCGCCCGCGCGGCTCGCGGTGGGAGTCTGGTAGAGGTGCATCAAGGGCGCTCCACGGGGCGCCGGCGGGAAGGGGCCGCGTAGCGTGGCGGGGTCTTCGGGAACGAAAGCATCGCAGCGCCGCTCCAACGCCTCGCGCCAGTCGCGCGAGGCGCACTGGATCCAACTGGCCGTGGTGGGCGTGCTTGCGCTCGTCGGGCTCATCGTGGTGGTGGGCCTGGTGGTGGCGTGGTACCTGCCGCCGCGCGCGCACGTGCTGACGGTGGGTAGCCGGGACTTCAACGCCGCGCAGGTCGCGGACCGCGGCTACTACCTGGCGCTGATGGGCAACGGCAACGCCGTGAGCCAGCCCGCGCCAGAGGGCATCCGCTCTCTGGTCCGCCAGGAGGTCCTTCTGCAGGCCGGCTCCACGCTGGTGGACGGGGTCACGGACCAGGATGTCCGCGACGAGATCGCCACGCTCCTCTCGCTGCCGGAGGACTACACGGACGAGGCGTACGCCTCTGGCCTGGCGTCTTACCTGCGCGTGGCGCCCATCGACCGGTCGGGCCTGGAAGATCTCACGCGCGCCGGGATCATCGAGGACCGCCTCGCGGCGCAGTTCCGGGACGACCTGCCGGAAGCCGGCGACCAGATGAACGTGCTCGCGGTGCAGACCAACGACCGAGCGCTGGCCCAGCAGTTGGTGGACGCCGTCCGAGGCGGCCAGGACTTCCGCGAGGCGGCCCTGGAGGTCGGCGTGGTGGAAGACGACGAGTCGATCTTCGAACTCGGCTGGACCACGGTGGAGACGCTGGCGGAGCGCGTGCAGCCGGCGCTGGAACCGCTGCAGGCCGGCGACGTCTCCGACCCGGTGGACGACGCGAACAGCGTGGGGTACGAGGTCTACTACGTCGCCGAGCGCACGGTGGACCAGCCGTACGAAGACGAGGTGCGCGACCGTCTGGCGGACCGCGCGCTGGCGGACTTCCTGGAAGACCAGGAGGCGGCGATCGGCGTGGAGGAAGATCTCTCCGCCAGCAAGCGCCGCTGGATCACCCAGCGTGTACAGGACGACATCCGGGAACGGCAGGCGTCGAGTGGCTAATCCCGTGGGCGTCTCCCTGCTGGGTGCGGGGAACATTGGCTCGGCCGTGGTCTCCGCGCTGGCACGCGGCGCGGACCGCTACGCCGCGCGCGTGGGCCGTCCGCTGGAGTTGCGCCGCGTGCTGGTGCGGGACACGCAGCGCGCGCGGGCCGGGATCGAGCCCTCCCAGGTCACCGGCGACATCGACGACGTCCTGCGGGACGAGGGCACCCATGTGGTGGTGGAGGTCATGGGCGGCGAGGAGCCCGCGCGCGCCTACATGGAGGCGGCGCTGCGGTCCGGACGCCACGTGGTCACGGCCAACAAGGAGGTGATCGCCAAGCACGGGGCGGCGCTCCTGCAGGTCGCCAACGACCACGGCGTGCGGCTGCTCTTCGAGGCGTCGGTGGGCGGGGGCATCCCCGTGATCGCGCCGCTCTCTCGCGACCTGCTGGCGAACGAGGTGACCGCGGTCACCGCCATCATCAACGGCACCACGAACTACATGCTCACGGCCATGACCCAGCGGGGCGCGGACTACGCGGAGGTGCTGGCGGAGGCGCAGCGCCTGGGCTACGCGGAGCCGGACCCCACGGCGGACGTGGAGGGCATTGACGCGGCCTACAAGATCGCGGTCCTCTGCGGCCTGGCCTTCAACGTGGACGTGGCGCCGGCGGACGTTGCGCGCCAGGGCATCTCCACGGTCACCGCGCGCGACATTGCCTATGCGCTGCAACTGGGCCACGTCATCAAACTCCTGGCCCGCGCCCGCTTCGCCGACGGGGAGGTGGAGGCCACGGTACGTCCCACCCTCATCGGCGTGCAGGAGCCGCTGGCCAAGGTGGACGGCGTCCTGAATGCCGTGCAGGTGGAGGGCGACCTGGTGGGGCGCGTGCTCTTCGAGGGGCCGGGCGCGGGGCAGGGCCCCACGACGTCCTCGATCCTGGCGGACGTGCTGGATGTGGCGCAGGACGTGGCCGGATCGCGCACGCCGCTCCCGTTCATCCCTCGGCGCCAGGTCCGCGTGCGGCCGCCGGAGGAGCACTCGTCTCGGGCCTATCTGCGCATCGGCGTGCGTGACGAGCCGGGCGTGCTGGCCCGGATCGCGGCGGCGCTGGGCGACGCCGGCGTATCCATTGCCTCCGTGATCCAGTTCGACCCGGAGGTCACCGGCGGCGAGGAGGGTACCGCGGAACTGGTGCTGACCACGCACCGCGCCCCCGGCGCTGCGCTCGCCCGCGCGCTGGAGCAGATCCGCCAGATGGACGCCGTCACCGAAATCGGCAACGTCCTGCCGATGGAGGGCTAACGTCGTGACGAGCGGCTCGGGTGAGGGGCGCGAGCAGCCCCACGGAGACAGACGCAGTGGGGGCGGCCTCCTGCGCGCTCCCCGGGCCACGGACGAACCTGGGCAGGGCGCCTGGGTCGCGGACGAACTCCAGGCCGCGCTGGCCCGCGTGGAGGCGATGAGCCGCGAGATACACCAACTGGAGAGCGCCCTGCGCTCCCAGCAGGACGAGGTCTCCCGCCTGTCCGACTCGGTGCAGGTGGTGGAAGGCCGCACCATCCGCCACGAGGTGGGCCAGGAACAGGCCCGCGAAGCCCGGCACGAGGTGGCAGACCTGGAGGACCGGCTGGCGCAGGAGGTCTCCTTGCGGCGCGACCTGGCCGCGCAGGTGGAGCGCTCCCAGAGGCGCGAGGCGGAGACGCAGCAGGAACTCCAGCGCGTGTTGCAGTTGATCGCGCAGCGCCTGGACGAGTACGACCAGCGCATCACCGCCGAGGCCCACCGGCAGGCCGCGCATCGCGTGGACGCCCACATCCCGGAGCCGGACAGTGCGGACGTCCTGGCGCGCCTCGAACGGCTGGAGCACCGGCAGGGCGCGGAGTTCGAGGGCGCCCGACACCAGGGCACGGAGATCGCGCGCCTCGCATCGTCCGTCACCCAACTCGTCTCGTCGCTGGACGCGATCCAGTCGCGCACGCGGGGCGTGCAGGAGGAGCAGCGTCGCCTGGCGGAGGCAGTGTCCGCGCTGCGCTCCGTCCGCAGCCACGAGGACGAACTGGTGGAGATGGCGGAACAGCAGCGCGCCACCCGGGCCCGGCTGGAAGACCGCGTGAACGACGTGGAAGAGGCGCTGGAGGCGGTCCGGCAGAGCCTGGCCGCCGCCTCGGAAGAGCGAGCGCTGCTCTTGCGCCAGGTGTCCGGCGAGGGGGAGCAGCGGCGCGCGCTCCTGGAGCGCATCGAGGCGAACCGTGACGCGTTCCAGGAGCACATCCGGCGCCAGGCCCGCGCGGACGAGGAAGGGCGCCGGCGCATGATCGAAGAACTGGAGCGTGACATCCGCGTCCAGCGCGCGCTCCTCCAGCGCCTGAGCGAACAGACCGAGGAAGGCGAGCAGGAGCAGCCGCTATGAGCCCGTCCGTCAGCCAGCAGCCCGCCTCGCGCTTCATCATGGAGCGCTATCGCGACCGTCTGCCGGTGACGGAGCGCACGCCCATGGTGACGCTGGGCGAGGGGGGCACGCCGCTGATCCGCTCGCGGCACATCCAGGACCTGCTGGGCCTGGAGGCGCTCTACTTCAAGTTGGAGTACGTGAATCCCACCGGCTCCTTCAAGGACCGCGGCATGGTGGTGGCCGTGGCCAAGGCGGCGGAGGAGGGCGCACGGGCCGTGATCTGCGCCTCTACCGGGAACACCTCGGCCGCGGCGGCGGCGTACGCCACGGCGCACGGCCTGAAGTCCTACGTGGTGGTGCCCAGCGGCAAGATCGCCATGGGCAAACTGGCGCAGGCGATCATCCACGGCGCGGAGATCGTCCAGGTCGACGGGTCGTTTGACGACGCCCTAACGATCGTGCGGGCGCTGGCCACGCGGCACGAGGTGGCGCTGGTCAACTCCGTGAACCCGCACCGCCTGGAGGGCCAGAAGACCGCCTCCTTCGAGATCGTGGACGACCTGGGGGAGGCGCCGGACCTGCTCTGCATCCCGGTGGGGAACGCCGGCAACATCACCGCCTACTGGCGAGGCTTCGAGGAGTACTTCCACGCGGAGAAGTCGCAGCGGCGGCCTCGCATGTGGGGGTTCCAGGCGGAAGGCGCGGCGCCGTTGGTGCTGGGCCGCGCGGTGGAGCACCCGGAGACCGTGGCCACCGCCATCCGCGTGGGCAACCCCGCCTCCTGGGACGGCGCCGTCCATGCGCGTGACGCCTCGGAAGGCGCCATCGCAGCCGTGAGCGACGACGAGATCCTGGAGGCGTACCGCCTGCTGGCTTCGCGCGAGGGCGTCTTCTGTGAGCCGGCGTCCGCCGCCTCCGTGGCGGGCCTGATGAAGCAGCACCGAGATGGCGCGGACCTGCGCGGCAAGGTGGCCGTGTGCGTCCTCACCGGACACGGCCTGAAGGATCCGGACACCGCCCTCCACGTGGAGGTGGTGAAGCACGAGGCGAAGGCGGAGACGGACGCCGTGGAGCAGGTGCTGGGCTGGGCCTGAACCGTGTCCCGCCCGGTCCTCACGGCCGTCGGTATTGGGCCCAGCCGCGCCACCTGACCGAGGTCAACCGCCGGCCCTGCGTGTTACGATTTGCGCCTCGCGGTAATTCTTACAGTGCCCCGTGTGCCGCCGGCAGGCGGTGTCTTCCGTTGGGAGTCCCAGCATGACCCAGACCGCCCCGCGGACTCCAGACCGCGACGCGCTGATGCGCTCGTTGACCGAGGTGATCCAGCACCTGGGACTGGACGGCAACTCGAACGGCCTGGCGGAGACGCCGCGGCGCATTGCGGACATGTACCTCGAACTGTTCGAGGGCCTGTGGCTGGACCCGCACGAGCCGCTGGCCGTGCAGTTCGAGGAGGGTCACAGCGAGATGGTGATCCTGAAGGACATCCCCTTCTACTCCATGTGCGAGCATCATTTCCTGCCGTTCCACGGACGCGCCCACCTGGGCTACCTGCCGGACGGACGCATCGTGGGGCTCTCGAAACTGGCCCGCACGGTGGAGATCTATGCGCGCCGGCCGCAGGTGCAGGAGCGGCTGACCAGCCAGATCGCGGACTGCGTGGAGGAGGTGCTGGGCGCGAAGGGCGTGGGTGTCGTCATTGAGGCGGAGCACCTGTGCATGACCTCGCGAGGCATCCGCAAGCCGGGATCGCGCATGGTCACCTCCGCCATGCGCGGCAGGTTCCGCGACGGCGAAAAGACCCGCGAGGAGTTCCTGCGCCTGATCGGCAGTTAGCCAGAGTTAGCCAGCCTCGCTTGCATCCCTCACTCCGCGACGACTATCGGATCACACTCGGAACGCACGCATGACCGTCACCCGCATCGCCATGCTCTCCATGCACACCTCGCCACTGGCGGCGCTGGGCGGGCGCGAGACGGGCGGGATGAACGTGTACGTGCGGCAGGTGGCCACGGAACTCGCCGCCCATGGCATCGCCGTGGACGTCTTCACCCGGCGCACGGACCCGGCGCTGCCCGCCGTGCAGGAGTTCGCACCAGGCGCGCGCCTGGTGCAGGTGGACGCCGGCCCCGCCGAGCGCATCGAGAAGGAGGAGATGGTGGACCTCACCGCCCCCTTCGCCGACGGCGTCGAGGCGTTCCGGGCGTCCGAGGGCATCTCCTACGATGTCATCCACTCCCACTACTGGCTGTCCGCGGAGGCCGGCGACCGGCTGGCCGGGCAGTGGCGGGTGCCGCACTGCGCGATGTTCCACACGCTGGGCGACGTGAAGTTGCGCGCCCGCGCGTCCGAGCACGAACCACAGGCACGGCTGGACGCAGAGCGCCGCCTGGTGCACCGCCTGGACCGCATCGTGGCGGCCACGGAGCACGAGCGGCAGTTGCTGCGCCAGATCTACCGCGTCTCCCCGCAGCACGTCTCCGTCATCCCGCTGGGCGTGGACCTGGACCGCTTCCGCCCCGCCGAGCCGGTCGAACGGGAGGCCGCGCGCGCACGCCTCGACATCCCGGAGGAGGAGCGGGTGGTCCTGGCGGTGGGGCGCATCGAGCCGCTGAAGGGGCTGGACATCCTCATCCGCTCGCTCGCGCTGATGAGCACACGAGAGGGCGTGCGCATCTACGTCATCGGCGGGGACGACCGCGCGGAGCCGGAGGTGGAGCGGCTGCAGGCGCTGGCGCACGAGCAGGGTGTGGCGGATGCGGTGACCTTCCTGGGCCCGCGCTCGCATGAGGCGCTGCCGGACTACTACCACGCGGCGGACCTGGTGGCGATGCCGTCCTTCTATGAGTCGTTCGGCCTCGTGGCGGTGGAGGCCATGGCCTCCGGTGTCCCGGTGGTGGCTTCGCGGGTGGGCGGGCTGGCCTCCACCGTGGTGGACGGGCGCACGGGCTACCTCATTGCGTGGCGTTGCCCGGAGCCGTTCGCGGAGAAGATCGAGTTGCTCCTGGCGAACGAGGAGTTGCGTCGTGCCCTGGGCGCCGCCGCCCGCGAGCGCATGGTCGCCGCCTACTCCTGGGCAAAGGTGGCCGAGTCCGTCGCTGCACTGTACGACGAACTCCTGGAGGAGCCCGCCCGCGCCAACGCCGTCTAAAGTGTCCTGCCCCGTGAACCACCGGGCGGTATACTGCCCGTCATGGTCATGACCCCACCCGGCCCCACCGACATCGATCCGGCGAAGGACCTTATTTCCGAAGTGGGCCGGAAGTTCGCGAAGCGGGCGCTCTGCGTGTTCGCGCATCCGGACGACCTGGAGTTCACCTCGGGCGGTACGGTCTCGCGGCTGTGCGCGGAGGGGTGGCGGGTGGACATCCTGGTCACCACCAGCGGGAACAAGGGCACGAAGGATCCGCACGTCACCGGCCAGATGCTGGCGGGCGAGCGGGAGGAAGAGGCGCGCAACGCCGCCCGCATCATGGGCGCCAACGAGCCGATCTTCCTGGGCTTCCATGACGGCGGCACCACCAACGACGATGAATTAAGGGCGCTCCTGGTCCGCCAGATTCGGCGGTCGCGGCCGGAACTGGTGATCACCTGGGACGGCTTCCGCCCCGGCTTCAACCACCGCGACCACCGCGTGGCGGGCCAGGCGGTGTACGACGCGATCTACCCCTCGTCCGATGACCACCTCTATTACCCCATGGACAAGGAAGAGGGCCTGGAGCCGCACCGGCCGGCGGCCATGCTGCTGGCGGGATCGCCCACGCCGGACTACCACGTGGACATCGGCGAGCACTTCCGTACGAAGGTCCGGGCGATCCTGGCGCATACCTCGCAGATGGGGGGGCGGCGGGAGGCGGACATGGTGCGGATGTACCAGGAGCGCGCGAAGCAGGCGAACGCGGAGCACCCGGACTTGCCGGTGCTGCGGGAGTCGTTCGCCAAGGTGGTGTGGCGGCGGTAACGGTCAAAACTGCTTCCGCATAGGCCAGAGTGGCACTACGCTGCTCTGACCCCGCGTGGAGCGGGCTCGTGGATCTCGTGCGGCGAGGATCACGAGGCGTTCGTCTCCCCCCTGGTGTCCGCCCGTCTGGGTCCGGACGCCGGTTTGACACTGACGCCATAAAGTCCCAGACTGAATCCTTGCGCCCCAAAAAGGCGTGTACGGATTTCACGCGAGTCGGTCGTGTGACTGGATCGCGGTGAAGACCGGTGGCCCTTGCAGGCGACGTCAGCCTGCTTCACCAGGGGCCGCGTCGGGTTCACCGCCAGGTCATTCGGCCGTTGTTGTTGCCATTTTGAGCCTCGATCCGGGGGCGTCCCACTGGGGACAAGTCCGGGCCGAAATGGGTAGGGAGTCGGCGTGCCGACGATCAACCAGTTGGTCCGCAGGCCGCGGGCCAAGGTACACACCAAGACGAAGTCGCCGGCGTTGCGCTTCCGCTTCAACACGTTGAAGAACCGGATGGTGCGCTCGGCGAAGGGATCGCCTCAGAAGCGGGGCGTGTGCACGCAGGTGCGCACGGTCACGCCGAAGAAGCCGAACTCCGCACTGCGGAAGGTCGCCCGCGTCCGGTTGTCGAACAACATTGAGGTCACCGCCTACATCCCGGGCGAGGGCCACAACCTGCAGGAGCACTCGGTCGTCCTCATCCGGGGCGGCCGTGTGAAGGACCTGCCGGGTGTCCGCTACCACATCGTCCGTGGCGCGCTTGACGCGCAGGGCGTGAAGAACCGCAAGCGTGGCCGCTCCAAGTACGGCACGCGCAAGGCGTAACGCCTGCTGAGTCTGAGGAAATTGTAGATGCGTCGTAACCGCGCCCCAGTCCGCCCCACCGCCCCTGACCCGCGTTTCGGGAACCGGACGGTGTCCAAACTGATCAACATGCTGATGATCAGCGGCAAGAAGGGCACGGCGGAGCGGGTGGTCTACACCGCCTTCGACCGCATCGAGGAAGTCACGGGCCGCAGTGGCGTGGACATCTTCGAACAGGCGTTGCGGAACGTAACGCCGGTGATCGAGGTCAAGCCGCGCCGCGTGGGCGGCGCCACCTACCAGGTGCCGATCGACATCCGTGGCGAGCGCCGCCAGACCCTGGCGCTGCGCTGGCTGCGGGAAGCCGCTCGTCGCCGCTCCGGCCACTCCATGACGGAGAAACTGGCCGCTGAACTGCTCGACGCTGCCAACAACCAGGGCAACGCCGTGCGCCGCAAGGAAGAGACGCATCGGATGGCGGAGGCCAACCGAGCGTTCGTGCATTACCGCTGGTAACCCGCCCCTGTGACGGGCTGGCGCCCCCGCTTCCGGGGGCGCTTCAGTCCCCCGGAAGCGGACCACGTACGAGTTTGAGGAACTGATATGCCGCGGACCGTTCGCGTCGAAGACATGCGCAACATCGGCATCATCGCGCACATTGATGCGGGTAAGACCACCGTGTCCGAGCGCATCCTGTTCTACACCGGCCGCACCCACAAGTTGGGCGAGACCCACGAGGGTACGGCGGTCATGGACTGGATGGAGCAGGAGCGCGAGCGCGGGATCACGATTACCTCTGCGGCCACCACCACCAAGTGGAAGCAGACCACGATCAACCTGATCGACACGCCCGGGCACGTGGACTTCACCGTGGAGGTGGAGCGGTCGTTGCGCGTCCTGGACGGCGGCGTGGTCATCTTTGACGGCGTGGCCGGCGTGGAACCGCAGTCGGAGACGGTGTGGCGCCAGGCGGACAAGTATCACGTCCCGCGCATGTGTTTCGTCAACAAGATGGACCGCGTGGGCGCCAACTTTGACCGCAGCGTGCAGATGATCCGCGACCGCCTGGGCGCGATCCCGGCCCCCATCCAGATGCCGATGGGCGCCGAAGACAACTTTACCGGCGTGGTGGACCTGGTCCGCATGATCGCCATCAAGTTCGAGGGCGACCACGGCCGCGACGCGACCGAGGGCCCCATCCCCGCTGAGTTCCAGGACGCCGCCGCCGCCGCCCGCGAGGTGCTGGTTGAGGCCGTCTCCGAGAACGACGACGAGGCGATGGAGGCCTACCTGGAGGGCCGCGCGCTCTCCGAGGAAGAACTGGTCGCGGCCATCCGTCGCGCCACCATCACCAACAAGATCGCGCCCGTCCTCTGTGGCTCCGCCCTGAAGGACAAGGGCATCCAGCCGCTGCTGGACGCGGTGGTGGCCTTCTTGCCCTCGCCCGCTGACGTGCCGCCGGTGGAGGCGCACGCGCTGGGCGACGAAGAGACCATCGTGGAGCGGCACCCCGACGACAACGAGCCGCTGACGGCCATTGCCTTCAAGGTGGTGGCGGACCCCTTCGTGGGGCGCCTGGTGTTCTTCCGGGTCTACTCCGGTGTGGTGCGCTCCGGCGACCAGGTCCTGAACTCCACGCGCGGGAAGCGCGAGCGCTTCGGGCGCATCGTCCGTATGCACGCGGTCACGCGCGAGGAAGTGGAAGAGGTCTACGCCGGCGAGATCGCCGCTGCGATCGGCTTCAAGGACACCTTCACCGGTGACACCCTCACGGACCGTGAGCACCCCGTGATCCTGGAGGCCATCACCTTCCCGGATCCGGTCATCTCCGTCGCCGTCGAACCGAAGACGCGCGAGGACCAGGCGAAGATGGGCGAGGCGCTTCAGAAACTGGGCGAAGAAGACCCCACGTTCCGCGTGCGCAACGACGAGGAGACCGGCCAGACCGTCATCTGGGGCATGGGCGAGTTGCACCTCGAAGTCATCGTTGACCGCATGAAGCGGGAATACAAGGTGGAGGCGAACACCGGCAAGCCGCAGGTGTCCTACCGCGAGACCGTGACGCGCCCGGCGCGTGCGGAAGGCCGCTTCGTCCGCCAGACCGGCGGACGCGGCCAGTACGGCCACTGTGTCCTGGAGATCGAGCCGCGCCAGCCGGGCGAGGGCTTCCTGTTCGAGGACAAGACCGTGGGCGGTTCCATCCCGCGCGAGTACATCGGCGCGGTGCGCCGCGGCGTGGAGGGCGCGCTGGCGTCCGGCGTCAAGGCCGGCTACCCGGTGGTGGACGTGGGCGTGCGCGTGGTGGACGGCTCGTACCACGAGGTGGACTCGAACGAAATGGCGTTCGAGACTGCGGGCTCGATCGGCATGCGCGAGGCGCTGACTGCGGCCGGCGCGGTGCTGCTGGAGCCGATCATGAAGGTCGAAATCACCACGCCGGAGGACTACTTCGGCGACGTGCTGGGAGACGTGAGTTCCCGGCGCGGGATGGTGCAGGGCTCTGAGGCCGTGGCGAACACGCAGGTCATCCGCGCGTTCGTCCCGCTGTCAGAGATGTTCGGGTACACGACGGATCTGCGGTCCATGACCCAGGGGCGGGCGACCTCCTCCATGGAGTTCGACCACTACGAACAGGTCCCGTCGAACATTGCGGATGAGATCAGCAAGCGGAAGGCGTCCTAGCCGGACGTTCTGGCGCAGGAGTAGGGCAGACAGATGGCAAAGGGCGTATTCGAGCGGACGAAGCCGCACCTCAACGTGGGTACGATCGGGCACGTGGACCACGGGAAGACGTCCCTGACGGCGGCGATCACGAAGACGTTGTCGCTGAAGGGGTATGCGG
>Ga0265293_10000210_pt1 | contig 145043 bp, 131 predicted proteins | sample Munlanlewell138R_FD_192505 | JGI IMG/M metagenome (GOLD analysis project Ga0265293, IMG submission 192505) | Leachate microbial communities from a municipal landfill in Southern Ontario, Canada - Leachate well 138R | ecosystem: Engineered > Solid waste > Landfill > Unclassified | place...
GATGATAACACAAACCTCTTTTTTTTTATTTATTTTTCGGTTAAAATATCTTTAGAATTTAATTGCTTTGTCTAATTTAATCTTAGAATTTTATGTGATTTATGATAAAATAAAAAGAGAACTAACAACGTATATAAATAGAATATCTAAAAAAAACATATTCTTTTTATTCATTTATTTTACTGTATTGATTGTTATTTTAAATATTGTTACAACAGAATTCACAGATGCTTATCTAGCAATTAAAAACTACACGAAAGATTTTCATTACACAACAGAGCAATTTCATTCATTTGATTCAATAAATCCATCGTATGTATTTTCTTTCACTGAAAAAAATAAAATTTTATATCTTGAATGGAAATATACACCCTTTATGAAAAACACTTTGAATATAGCAATAACAATTTTCTTATGTATAATATTGGGAATTTCTCAAAAAAACATAAAAAATATATTTTACAATCCAAAATATATCAAAATTAACATTAAAGACCTAAAAAATATATTTGTTATTCCATTAATAATTTATTTCCTATACTATTGTTTTTTAAAAATATTTTTTATAAAAGGTGTATATAAATTTGAATATAAATTTGAATTGCAATATTTATTTCTAATTCTTCCATTATTGATATATCTTGAAGAAGTAATTGGAAGAAATATTATATTCAGATATTTGAATAATAACACAAAAAGTTTTAACGCTATTATACTAAGCGGAATTATATTTAGTTATTCACATTTTAATGTTATGAATATATACAGAAAAATCTATTTACTGATTGGAGGAATAATTTTAAGTTATATATACAAAATATACGGATTAAAATGGTCATTTGCATTACACTTGACTGTTAATATATTTTTTTATTTCTTCAAATATCAAGTATTATCCTCAACTCTTATATAAACATCTGAAAAATAATCTTTAAATTTATTACCGAATTTTTCAACTTTAAAAACATTTTCTCTAACTTTAATAAGCGTATTTTTATTTATAATTTTTTTTATTTTTATCTTACCCTTGCCATTACATTTTTTACAAAGAAATACCTTTCCTCTACCATGACAATTCCCACATAAAACTCTTGTAATATAATTGCCACTTTTAAAAAGATTATAACCTTTTCCAGAACATTTCATACATAAAAATGTTTCAGAACTTCTGCACATATCACAATATTCATTTGCATAAAAACTAAAAATTTTTTTATTAATAAATTCTTTTTGATTAATTGTTATATATATATCTTTTAAAAAGTTTTTAATTATATAAAAATATAATTCACCAATATTATCCCATATATTAATTTTTCTCTGCCTTGTATTTATTATTATATTATAAGAATCAACAATGTTTCTAAATTTTTCAGATGATATATTTTTATTTAAATCAGGATGATATATTTTGACTTTTTCTCTAAATACTCTTTTTATAGTATTTATATCAGAATCTTTATTAACTCCTAGTATATTATAAGCATTATCTAACATTTTTTGATTTTCATACTTGTAAGTATATGAGAAATGTTTTCAGCTGTTTTTTTTACAATATTTATTACTTTTTGATATTCCATTCTTTTTGAACCAATCACACCAACTACACCTTTATTAATACCTTCAACCGAATAAGGAATAGTTACAAAGGAAAAATCAATTAATTCAGAACAATCAAACTCTTCACCTATTACAACATTTATAGATTCCTGTTTTATAAGACTTTTTATCTCTTTAATAAGCAAAGTTCGATTTTCAAAAAGTTCAATAAGACTTTTTATTTTTTCAATATCTGCAAATTCAGGTTTTGTAATAAGTTGTTTTATACCTTCAATATATAAACTTTTATCAATATTACTCTCAATATCAGAATTTAATACAAGATTTAAAATATCATAGACGAATTCTTTAAGATAATTTAACTCAAGATTTTTTGAAAAAAACTGACTTACCATATTTTCAGCACTTTGCCTTACTCTAATTATATGTGAAAATATATTGTTAATCTTCTCAATGTCAGAATGACTTAATTTTTGTATAGAAAACCATATTTTATTTTTTATAACATTATCTTCAAATTGAAAAAAAACAGTAAAAACATTTTCATTAACTTTTATAATATTTAGATTTTTAATTATATTATCATTGTTTCTACCTTCAATAAGAAACCCTGCATGACCTGAAAGATTACTTAAAAGACCAGCACTATAATGAAAAAGTTCTCTTAATATAATTTCTTTAACTCTTTTTAATTTTCCTATTTCTTCCAAACTATTTATTGACATTTCATCTTCTTTATTAAGACTAGTCATGTCAAGAAGATTATCTACATAATATCTATAACCTAAGTCTGAAGGAATTCTTCCGCCAAAATTATGAAATCTAATTAATAATCCATTATCTTCAAGGCAAGCCATTTCATTTCTAATAGTTGCAGAAGAACAATTCATTGTATATATTTTTTTTATATCAAGAGAAGATACAGGATTACCTGTTTTGATAAATTCTTTTATGAGGTTTTTTAAAATTAATTCTTTTCTCTTCATTTTTATATTTTAAAAGAAAAAGGCGATCTAAAAAAGACCGCCTTATTTTATAAAAAGATTACATCATTCCCATTCCAGGCATTCCGCCACCCATTGGAGGCATTGACATTTCGCCACCTTTTTTGTCATGAATATCTGTTATAAGTACTTCTGTTGTTAGCATAATAGCAGCTATTGAAGCAGCATTCTGCAAAGCACATCTTGTAACTTTAGCAGGATCTACTATTCCAGCTTTCATCATACAAACCATTTCACCGTTAGAAGCATTAAGTGCAAAACCTTTTTCTGCTGCTCTAACTCTTTCGATAATTACATCAGGAGAATAACCAGCATTAGTTGCAATTTGTCTCAAAGGAGATTCCAAAGCTTTAATAACTATATTAATTCCTGTTTGTTCATCTTGATTTTGACCTTTTGTTTTTTTCAAAACTTCTATAGCATCTATAAGAATTCTTCCGCCACCTGGAACTATTCCTTCTTCAACTGCTGAACGAGTCGCAGCAAGAGCATCTTCAATTCTTAATTTTTTTTCTTTCATTTCAGTTTCAGTAGCTGCTCCAACTCTAATAACAGCAACACCACCAGAAAGTTTAGCAAGTCTTTCCTGAAGTTTTTCTTTATCATAATCAGAAGTTGTATCTTCAATTTCTTTTCTGATTTGTTTAATTCTTGCTTCAATAGTTTTTACTTCACCAAAACCATCTACTATAACTGTATTATCTTTAGTAACTTTAACTTTTTTTGCTCTTCCAAGCATTGATATATCAGCATTTTCAAGTTTAAGTCCTATTTCTTCAGATATTTTTTGTCCGCCAGTAAGAATAGCAATATCTTCAAGCATAGCTTTTCTTCTATCGCCAAATCCTGGAGCTTTAACAGCAACACAATTAAGAGTACCTCTAAGTTTATTAACAACTATAGTTGCAAGAGCTTCTCCTTCAATATCTTCAGCAAGAAGTACTAAAGGTCTTCCTGTCTGAACAACTTTTTCTAGTACTGGAAGTAAATCTTTCATTGAAGAAATTTTTGAATCTGTTATAAGAATATAAGGCTCTTCAAGAATTGCTTCCATTTTATCTGAATTTGTAACCATATAAGGAGATACATATCCTTTATCAAACTGCATACCTTCAACAGTTTCAAGATTAGTATCTAATCCCTGAGCTTCTTCTACAGTTATAACTCCATCTTTACCAACTTTTTCCATTGCTTCTGATATAAGACTACCAATTTCTTCAGATCTTGCTGATATTGAAGCAACATTAGCAATAGATTCTTTATCAGTAACAGGTGTTGATGATTCTTTTATATGTTTAATTGCTATTTCAACAGCTTTATTGATTCCTTTTTTAATTTCAAGAGGACTTGCACCAGCTGTAATGTTTTTTAAACCTTCTGAGATAATAGCTTGAGCCAGAATAGTAGCGGTAGTAGTTCCATCTCCAGCATCATCCTGAGTTTTTGAAGCAACTTCTTTTACAAGTTGTGCTCCCATATTTTCATAAGCATCTTCAAGTTCTATTTCTTTTGCTATAGTAACTCCATCATTTGTAATAGTTGGAGATCCGAATTTTTTATCAAGAACTACCCAACATCCTTTTGGTCCTAATGTAACTTTAACAGCATTAGCTAAAGAATTAACACCTTTTTCTAAAGCTTTTCTCGCATCTGCGGTATAAATCATCTGTTTAGCCATTTTATCTTTTCCTCCGTTTAATATTATTAATCAATTACTGCCAAAATATCATTTTCTGATAGTATAAGATATTCATTTCCTTCAATCTTTATATCACTTCCAGCATATTTTGAAAATATTATATTATCCCCTTCTTTAACCTGAACAGGAGAAATATTTCCATTATCAAGAACTTTACCAGCTCCAACAGAAATAACTTTACCTTCTTGAGGTTTATCTTTGCTAGCAGTATCCGGCAGAAGAATTCCACCTTTAGTTTTTTCTTCTTCTTTTTTGACTGCCACTATAACTCGATTACTAAGTGGTCTCAATTTTACCATTATTTCATTCCTCCTAAACAATTGTTAGCAGCTAAATGTTTTCGCTGCTAATTTATTTATATCATAAAAAAAAATTTATTTCAACATTAGAAGATATTAAAATTTTATAAGATAAAACCTTTAAATCATGCGAGATTGCGAAATAGCGAAACTGATTACAGTTTCATATACTTTCATACCGCTTTCAATTCCAAATTGCTTTTCCCATTTCACCACTTCAATCTTTCACTACATTACCTAGATATTTTTTCTTTAAGAACATTTATAATAAATATTGGAAGTTTTAATATTCTTAAAAATCTAAAAGGCTCTTTAGAAAATCTATAAAGCCATTCAAATCCATATTTTTGCATCCATTTTGGAGCTCTTTTAATTTTACCTGAAAGAACATCAAACGAACCACCAACCCCCATTGCAAGTTTTACACTTGTCAATTTGTGAAGATTATAAAATATCCATTTTTCTTGTTTAGGAATACCCATACCAACTAATAATATCTCAGCTTTAGTATTATTAATCTCATTTAACACTAATTCATCATCTATTTTTGAAAAAAATCCATTTCTAAAACCCACAATATCAACTTTAGGATAAGATTTTTTTATATTTTCCACACATTTTTCTAGAATATCCTCGGTTGTTCCAAGAAGGTATATTTTCCATTTATTTTTTTCAGACATTTTTAAAATATCAGTCATATAATCAATACCTGATATTCTTTCTACTTTTTTTCCAGTTATAAAATCTATAGCCCATAATACTCCAACACCATCTATTATCTGAATATCAGCAGAATTAAGTATTACTTTATAAAATTCATCGTTTAAAGCTTCATGCATCATTAAAGCATTGAGAGTAACAGCATAATGAGGATTTCCTGTATTAAAAAGACTCTTAGTCTTTTTTATAAGTTCTTTTCGAGTAAATGGATTAATGTTTATACCAAGAATTTTATTTTTTTCTTCAGGTAGTTTTTTTGAAAATATTATTTTTCTACTTACAAAAAAAATAATAATAAGCATAAATAATGAATTTAATAAAATATAGGTTGTTTCAATTTCTGCCATATAAAGTAAAGTTATTACAGAAATATAAAAAATCAATATATAAAAAACCAATATCATACGATTAAAAGATATTTTCCAAAATATATCGAATTTTTTGCCTGTTGAAAATCTTAAAAAAGAAAATATTGTAATTATAAGAAGAAATAAAAATGGCAATCCTATTATAAAAAATGGAATTATAAGCGAAAAAAGCATAAGACTTTTTGCAGTTCCAATAATCGATAAAGATACAGTCAAAAAAGAAAGTACATAAAATATAGATTCATCAAATATATTTTTTCGCCAGGTAAATTGAGAAAAAATAAGCCACATATATAAAGAAAATACAACTAAACCAAAAACAAGAATTGTTTCCATTCCAGGTATTTTTTGCTTTATTATAAGCATTATAAGACTTAAAGTTATCGATATTCCTATACCAGAAAAAATCTCATTCCATCTTGAAATAATTTTCATAATATTTATATTGATAAATATCCATAAAAATGTATAAAATATAGTTCTTGTTTCAGATAAAAAAAATATTCCTGAACCAGGATTTCTTAAAAAAGTGAATTTTAATTCTAAAAATATTACTGCTGCAATTATTAGTCCTTGAAATATAAGTTCTAAAAACAAATCTATTTTATATCTTTTAACTGTAACTCCCAAAAAAAAGAAAAATATAGAGCCAAATAAAACTGGAGTAAAAAAATCAATATATCCAGCATAATGAGTTATTACAAGAATTGATATAAAAACATAAGGAATAATTAGTATATTTAATCGACCAAGAAATCTTGATAATAAAAACAATGCTATAAAAACTACAAATAACGATATTATCATATTGAAAGTTCCCTAAGTTTAATAATTATATCATTTTCATCTAATTTATCTTTTGTATTTATAAGTTCTTCGACATTTTCATAAAAATCTTTTTCAAGATTACAATGTTTCATAACAAATATTTTATTATTCTCTGTTTTTGTAGGATTTTCTTTATTTGAAAACAACTTTTCAGAAAGTTTTTCCCCATCTTTAAGTCCAGTATATAAAATTTTTATTTTATTATTTGGAGAATAAATCTCAATCATTTTTTTAGCGATTTCAGCTATTTTTACAGGTTTACCCATATCAAGAACAAAAATATCACCGCTTTTACCATTTATACATGATTCAAGTGTTAGTTGAACAGCTTCAGGTATTGACATAAAATATCTCTCAACTTCAGCATGTGTTACAGTAACAGGTCCACCTTTTTTTATCTGTTCTTCAAAAATAGGTATTACAGAACCTCTTGAAGATATAACATTTCCAAATCTTACAGAAATAAAATTAGTATTTTTATAAATATTTGAATAGTAAAATAAAAGTTTTTCTGCAATTCTTTTACTCATTCCCATAATAGATATTGGCTCAACTGCTTTATCTGTTGAAATAAGAATTACTTTTTCTACATTATTTATTGAAGCACAAATAAAAACATTTCTACTACCTTCTACATTATTTTTTAAGGCTTCTGAAGGATTTTCTTCCATAAGTTGAACATGTTTATGAGCTGCTGCATGAAATATAATGTTTATATTATACTTTTTTATTAATAAATCTAATCTTTGTCTATCCTGTATATCAGCTATTGCAAAATATACATTTTCATGTGAAAAATCACTATCTTTTTTCAATCTAAAAATACTGTTTTCCCCATGACCTATTAAAACAAGTTTTTGTGGTTTAAAGTTTTTTATTTGTCTAGAAAGTTCACTTCCTATTGACCCACCAGCTCCTGTAACAAGAATATTTTTATCTTTTATTAATTCTCTAAGTCCTAAAAGATCTCTTTCATGTGGAATTCTTCTTAATATATCATTAATATCAAATTTTCTTGAATCTTTTAAAAATACCCTACCGTCAATAAGCTCTGCTTCAGCTGGAAGAATACTTACTTTTACACCTGTCAAAGACAATGTTTTATATATTTTTTCAACAGTAATAGAATCTGCCGAAGGAATAGCTATAATAACCTCATCTGCATAAGTTTTATTAATTATATATTCAACTTTAGACAAATCTCCATAAATTTTATAATTGTTAATATATTTACCTTTTTTTTCTTTATTATCATCAATAAAACCAACAATTTTTAAATTATACTCTGGATGTTTTAAAATTTCATTCATTATAGTATCGCCTGCATCTCCAGCACCATAAATTAGAATATTTGAAGCATTTTTATTTTTATTTTTAAAATTCATAATTATCTTTGGTAAAAATCTTATAAATGTTATTAAAATCAATAAAAAATTGTTATTAATAATAGAAAATTTTAAAGAATTAGTTATTTTATATTCAATAAAAGAAATTATAGTTAATGCATAAAAAATCAGCATAATATCTTTTGCAACAAAATATTTTGATATAATTTTATAAAGTCTAAAAAAATAAAAAATAATTAACTTTAAAACTATTATCCCTAAAACTATATTATTATCAAAACTTATTCCTAAAATATTTTCAGAAAATTTATAAGAAATAAATATAGCTAAAATATCAGCTAAAAAAAACAATAATGTTTTTATCACCATAAATTTCCTCTAAGAATTATTAATGATATTGAAGTAAAAAGAAGTTGCACAGTCGAAAGTATTATCAAAGCTCTGTTTAATCCAAATTTTTTTATAAGAATATGATGAATATGTTCTTTATCTGGTGCAAATATACTTTTTTTATTTTTTAACCTTCTTATTATTGCAAGCAATGTATCAATAAAAGGCAAAAATATAAGAAATATAAATGGAATAAAAAGATTATATGAAAAAACTGAAAATCCAGTCTTAAGTATATAAAAAGCAATAATAAAACCTAAAAAATTACTACCACAATCTCCCATGAATATAACTGAATTTTTTATATTCCAAACAAGAAAAACAAGCAAAGATAATACAAGCAATATTATATCAAAAGCAAAAACATAGTTAATGCCTAATATTATTACTCCGATTAATATTATACTGCAAATAATTACAGCCAAACCATCTGCTCCATCTATAAGATTAACTATATTAATAAACGAAACATAATATATTATTGTAACAATACACAAAACAATATTGTTTTCTATCCCAAAAAATTCTGTAAAACCTCCATTGCCTAAAAACATTAAAAAACCAGTTAAAGAATGTATAATTAATTTAATTTTAGCTGAAAACATCTTTATATCATCAAAAAATCCTAATAATATTATCACAATAAATGCAATAAAAAGGTATAAATTATTCAATACACCACCAAAACCAGAGAAAAAAATCCATGAAAGTATAAATAATAATCCTCCACCTGTTAGTTTAGGATCAATATGTATTTTTCTATGATTAGGATGGTCATAAAGACCAATAAATTTCAAACCATAAAGCAAAACTGATTGAAAAATAAAAATAGCAATAGTTAATTTTGATAAATGTAAAAAAAGATTAATCGACAAGTTCTATTACCTCAACAGGTATATTTGCTTCTATAAGCATTTCTTCGCCTAATTTGTCAGGATATGGGTTGCTTATAAAAACTTTTGTTATTCCTGAATTTATTATCATTTTTGTACATGTAATACAAGGTTGATGCGTACAGTATAAAACTGATTCATCAATAGCTACCCCATTTGCTGCAGCTTGTATTATAGCATTCTGCTCAGCATGAATACCTCGGCATAACTCTTGTCTTTCACCAGATGGAATATTCATCTTTTCTCTAAGACAACCAATGTCAAGACAATGTGCTAACCCACTTGGACAACCATTATAACCTGTTGCAAGTATTCTGTTGTTTTTAACAATTATAGCTCCTACATTTCTTCTAAGACATGTACTTCTTGTAGCAACAAGATGTGTTATTTTCATAAAATAATGATTCCAATCTGGTCTCATATAAATATCCTTCCTTATTTAAATAGTCCCGAATATTCTGTCTCCAGCATCTCCGAGCCCAGGTATTATATATTTTTTTTCATTAAGTCTTTCATCAAGACAAGCAGTATATATATCAACATCAGGATGAGCATCTGAAAGGAATTTTACTCCTTCAGGACAGGACAATATACATAAATACTTAATATTGTTTGCACCATTTTTCTTTAATATATCAACAGCTGCTTTAACAGAAACACCACTTGCAAGCATTGGATCTACCAAAAACACTTGCCTTTCATTTAAATAATCAGGCATTTTACAATAATATTCAACAGCTTCAAAAGTTTCTTTGTCTCTGTAAATACCAATATGACCTATTTTTGCCATTGGCATAACTTTAAGTATCCCTTCAACCATACCAAGCCCAGCTCTCAATATTGGAACAATAACAGGTTTTCTACCTTCTATTATTTCGACTTCAGTCTCAGTTATAGGTGTTTCTATGGTTTTTTTTACAACAGGTAATTTTCTTGTAGCTTCATAAACAAGAAGTAATGCAATTTCAGCTATAAGTTCTCTAAAATCTTTATTTGTAGTCTTTTTATCCCTAATATAAGCAAGTTTGTGTTTTATAAGAGAATGTTCTACAATATATAGATTGCTCATAATTCCTCCATAGCACATATTTTGTTTACTCTTTTTGCATGTCTTTCACCTTCAAAATCAGTAGAAATAAATTTTTTTATTATTGAAAAACATAGTTCTTCACCAAGAATTCTTGCTCCTAAAGTAACAATATTAGCATTATTATGTTTTCTTGCATATTCAGCCATAATTTCGTTAAAACACATAGCAGCTCTAATTCCTTTAACTTTATTTGCAGCTATTCCGATTCCTGTACCAGTTCCACAAATTAAAATTCCAAGACAAGCTTCATTGTTTAAGATTTTTTTTGAAGCATTCAATGCAATATCAGGATAATCAACGCTTTTTTCTGAATCAGTACCAACATTTATCCATTCAATTTCAGAAAAATATTTTATAATATTATTTTTAAGATTTACACCAGCATGATCATTTCCTATTACTATTTTCAACTTCAACCTCCATTAATGAAAAAATATGAATTCCATCGAATTCTGTAACTAAATATAATATATTTTCCTTTTTAAACATTGAAACAACATTTTGATTATAAAGAAATGGAATAAAATCATTTTTTTCTTCAGAAAAACAACTTAGACCTTTATTTGTTCCAGCAATTATATATTTATCAAAAACATCTATAAACCTAATAAAATTACCCGGAAGATCTGAACTTCCTGCATTTACTTCAACTTTCCAATTACTTCTATCAGGTGCATTATTATTATCTTTTGAAATAAAACTCTGCCATGATTTTTTAGAATGATTATAAATTGTTATTCCTGAATTAGTACCAATATAAAGATTATTGTTTATTATTTTAAGTGAGTTTATAACCGAACCAGCAAGTGGAGAATTGCCTTTATGTCTTATAAGATCATTTGAAAATGACGGAACAAAATAATCTGCATAATAAAATATAGCTTTGTTAAATTCATAATCTGTTATTATAAGACCTTCATCTGTACCAATGTAAATATTTTCGCCATCATCTGTTATTGCATTTACCCTAAGAAGTCTTTCGCTAATATCTTTGTTTTCAAAATATTCTTTAAAAAAAGAATTTTTTTCATCAAGCCTATTCAATTCTCTAAAATTATTGTCAAATATAACTATACCGTTTTCAGTACCTGCATATATTTTTCCATTTATAATTGTAAAACAGTTTGTTTTATAAGAACTAATCTGATTTAAAGAATTGTTTTTATATATTATTCCACGATTTGTAGCAATTAAATATTTGTCTGATATTTTTATAATATCAAGCACTTGTTTTCTTTCAATAATTGGATAATTTTCTTCTTTTGATATTTTATTATCTTTTATTATAAAGATTTTACCATTAGAAAAACCACATACATTATCTTCAAATTCAGCAATTTTATCGCATTGTATATTTATTTGTCCTGTTTTATGAAATATTTTTTCTTTTAAAATCTCTACTTTATCTTTTTTTTCACCGCAACCTAAAAAAATCAGAGAAAAAGTTAATATCAAGAGTAAATAAATGTTTTTCATAAATTATAACCCCATTAATTAATATAAACTATATCAATTTAGTCTGTATCTATCTTTTTAATTATCGGTTTAATCTTATTTAACTCAGCATCATAAAAAATTCTATGACGTTTAGACTGAAATGATTTTATATAAAATTCCAGCCAACCTTGTTCAGTATTCTTATCCCATTTTATCAAAGCTTCCCAACAATGTAAATCAAACTTAAGTTCAAAATTCAACGAAGTAGTAGTTTCCTTTATAAGATCTTTTCTCCAATTAAGATTTAATTTAACTCTTGAACTTTCAATAAAATTATTTCCAATATAAAAATCACTAAAAGGTATTTTTAATTCAGTTAACATTGAAGTATATTTACTTAAGTTTCTATCATAAGGAACTGTTAATCTTAAATATGATTCTTTTGAAAAATCATAAGATAATCTGTTATAAACAGATGTTATATCAAAATCAGATGAAGTATAAAAATCAGACAATTCTTTATTATTTATATTTATATTAAATTTACTATAAAATTCTATTTTATCTTTTTTATATCTTATATCTGAATATGCACTTCCTGAAAAACTATGTAAAAGAAGATCATAATTATAAGATAATATAGTTGCTCTAAAAAATTTACTATTATAAGAAAATGTATTGTAATAAGAAGCTCTTGTCTGATTATTCGAATGAGAAAAAGCAGTTTGTCCAAACGAATCGCTTCTCTGCCATTTTTGAGTAATACTAAATTCTTTACCTATTTTAGAATTAAGAGAAAGATTTGTATTATAAAAATGCTGAACATTCCCTTTAGAATCTCTTGAATTATCTGAACTAGAATTTAAATTTATTTTACCAAGTCCAAAGAACTCATAAGTTTTTGTAGATATATTAAAACTGTATTGAGTTTTATCAGCTTTAAGTTTTTCTGTACCACCTTCAAAATATTTACCATAAAGAAAATTATATCTTAGTTTTAAATTTTTGTTAAATATATCAAAATTCTTTGAATTAACTTTAATTTCAGGTATTTTATCAAGAACTCTAATATTATCATCCATAGGATATTTTGTACCATCAGGATCTTTTCTCTCTTTCCAATTCAATGTATAATCAGAAAAATTAAATATATTTTTATTAAGGCTCTGCCTTATATCAATTGTATAATTCAACTCTGTATTTTCAGGAAGATTTGAATATTCTCTTGAAAAAAAAGTAGCATTGAAATTTAAATTACCTTTAGGAATTTTTGTACTCATATATAAAGAATAATTGCCTGAGGTATTTGTATTTTCTGAACTTACTGTATTTGAAGTATTAAATTTTATATTTTTTGAATTATTTTCACCATAAGAAAACGAATTTCTTGTAGAAAGTGTTCTACTTCCTGTAGTTACATAATTATATGTTAACCATGAACTAGCAGCTTTTGTAAGAAGAAAATTATAATCAACATTTCCCCAAAATCCTTTTGATTTTGAATATCCATATTTATATTTAATATTTTCTTTTAAAGGCCTTATATCAGTTTTATATAATTTTTGGCTTAAAATAGTATCACCATGTATTATATATCTCATATTATGAGCATACATAACAATATCTGGAAATATCTCTATACTAGAAGCTTCCATATAATAATGCGGATGAGGAAGCTCACAAGTAGTCCATTTTACATTTTTTGCCTCTATTTTCCTAACTGACAATTGTATTACATCAGCATACATTATATTCGAATCTCTTATCATTACAGCATTTTCAATATATCCATCACCTGTTAGATTGTCGTATTCAAGATAATCTCCCTTAGTTTTATCATTACCCTGCCAAAACACAACATCACCAACAGCAAAAACTTTATCATTTTTTACATCAAATTGAATATTATCTGCAAAAATTTCCATATCATCATAAAAAATATGAGATTTCCCTCTTACAAATATAGTTTCTTCATTTGTTTTGTATTCTAATATATCACCTGATAATACAACTTTACCTACTCTGATATTTGCAGAAAAAACAGAATGCGAAAAAAACAGCAAAAAAAATGCTGTAATACTTACTATATTATATATTTTTAATTTTTTTTTCGATAAATTCATAATGAAACAATTCAGTTACTCTTCTATATAAACCCTCATTAATATACACACTAAAACAATTTTTTGTGTTTTTTTGTGCAAAAAAATCTATATTATCTTTTTTTAATAAATCTAAAATTTTGTCTTTATATAAATTTTTTTCATTAAAACCATAACCTACAATAGATATTTTTGCAATATTTAACTTATATTCCATATTTATATTAATATGTTTTTTTGCAATATTATCCATAAATTTAAGAAACTCGGTCTTTTTTGGAAAAACAAAAACTTTTTCATTAGATAAAATTATTTGTTCGTAATTTATAAAATTATCCATAATTTTGTTAATACAAGAAACTCCAGAAAGAATAACTAAAGCTTTTGAAATATCACTTACAATAGCAATAGGTGTTTTTTTATTAAAATGTTTGATTTTTTTAATAATCGTACCATTACCTTTTATAAAACTACCTTTGCAATGTATAGAAATGTTTTTTTTCATCGCAATGTCAATACATTTTGAATGAAGCACCTTAGCACCTGAATCAGACATAACCTTCATAATATTATAATCCAATTCACTAATCATTTTAGAATTTTTCACAATTTTAGGATCAGCTGTATAAACTCCATCTACATCAGAATATATACTAACTTTTTTTAAACCAAGCGATGCAGAAACAGCAACAGCAGTTGTATCTGAACCTCCTCGCCCAAGAAGTTTTATTACATTATTTTCATCAAAACCATGAAATCCAGGAATAACAATAGCATTAAATCTTTTAAATAAATCAAATATAACTTGTCCTTTCATATTGCAAAAATTAGAATCTAGATAATCTCCCTTTAATAAAAGATTGCATTCAAAAGGAGTCATTACATTTGCCGATACTTTATTTCTATTAAGTGACATAGAAAACAATGCTGCACTTTGAAGCTCACCTGTACAAAGAAGCACTGCTTTTTCTTTAGGAAATTCAGTTTCACCTGAAAACAACGAACTTTTAAATTCAAGTTCATCAGTTGTTTTACCCATTGCCGAAACAATTATTACAATTTTTTTACCTTTATCAATCTTTTTTTTTATATCAATACATAAAATATCTATTTTTTCTTTATCACTTACCGAACTTCCACCATATTTAATTACTTCAATATCAATCATAGCCGACTCCATTACTTTCAGAATCAAGTCTATATTTTGAAAAAACTATATTATTCCTATTGTATATTTCTTCTATTCTTCTAATACAATCAACAAGTTGTTTTTCTTCACCAACTATTATAAGTCCACAATCATTTTTTAAAAAACCTAATCCTGCAATTTTTGAAGTTTTTCCAATAAGATTTATCCTTTCAACATAAGGAATACCACTTCTATTCATAGCATAAGATATATTATCCTGAAAAGACGAAAAAAGAATATCACTATGTCTGCTATATACAGCAGTTATAAAAACCGCAGCTTTCGATACAGAATCAAAAAAAAACTCATCTTTTGATTTTATTTTTTCAAATTTACAAACTTTTTCATCAGAACATTTTAAAACAGCTATTTTCCACTTCGTAGGCCAGTCTATGCTTAAAAAACTTTTTTTTTCTCTATCAACTACACCCAAACCTCCAAGAAGCACTGCTGCTGCACATTCTACATCAGGTGAAATCTTTTTGAATGTCCTTAATAATTTATCCTGATCACATTCGCCAAAAATCACCTTAAAAAAAGCTATAAAAACACCAGTAATAATTGATACATCAGGGTTAAGAAGTTTTAAAACAGGCTTTTCTGAATAAATACTAATAGTAATTTTCTTTTTTATATCTGGAAATTCTTTTGAAATATACTTTTTTATTTTTTCGAAAATATAAATTGTATTTTTTTTATTCAAATTTTCTGAACAAAAATCAAGTTCTATTGAAAAATCTTCAGAATCTATAATATTACAGACTTTGAAATGCAGATTTCTTTTAACAGCAAGGCCGAAAGAATTAACTCCCGGCCCAATTTTTAAAGATAAAGGAACATTAAATTCAAGCATTTAAAGCTTAGCTTTATAATAATTTATTTTAGGATTTCTTGCAGCTTTTACATCATCAACTCTTGTAATTGGAGTGTTTTTAGGCATTGAATGCATTTCTTCAGCATTATTATAGCACATATTGTAAATTTCAATCATAGCCTGACAAAATTCATCTAAAGTCGTAAGTGTTTCTGTTTCAGTAGGCTCTATCATAAGTGCTTCTTCTACTATAAGAGGAAAATACATTGTCGGAGCATGATAACCCTTGTCAAGAAGAGCTTTTGCTATATCCATAGCTGAAATACCTGTTTCCTTTTTTATCTTTTTTGCAGAAATTACAAATTCATGCATACAAGTTCTTTTATAAGGAACAGAATATTTATCTTTAAGTCTTTCCATAATATAATTTGCATTAAGAACAGCATATTCTGAACTTTTTCTCAGACCATCTTTTCCAAGCATTCTTATATAAGTATAAGCTTTAATAAGAACTGCAAAATTACCATAAAAAGCATGAACTTTGCCAATAGAGTTTTGTAGAGAATAATCAAGAATATATTTATTATCTTTTTTTGAAATTACAGGAACAGGAAGGAAATTTGAAAGTTTTGATTTAACTCCAACTGGACCAGCTCCCGGACCACCTCCACCATGTGGTGTTGCAAAAGTTTTATGAAGATTAAGGTGAACTATGTCAAATCCCATATCTCCCGGCTTAACTTTTCCCATAATAGCATTGAAATTAGCACCATCATAATATAAAAGAGCATCTTTTTCATGAAATAATGCTGCGATTTCTTCAATATTTTCATCATAAAGTCCTAAAGTATTTGGATTTGTTACCATAAACCCAGCAACATTGTCATCAATTACACTTTTAAGATTTTCAATATCAACGCCACCTCTATCATTAGACTTAACTTCTCTTACTTCAAAACCTGCCATCATTGCACTTGCTGGATTTGTTCCATGAGCTGAATCAGGCATTATTATAATTTTTTTATGTAAATTACCTTTTACTTTATGGTATTCACGAATTATCTTAAGACCTGTCATCTCCCCTGAAGCACCAGCAACAGGTTGAAGACTTACACTATCCATACCTAATATTTCTTTTAAATAATCAGATAATTCATACATAAGTCTAAGACTTCCCTGACATTTATCCATAGGAACAAGAGGATGAAGCTCATTAAAACCTTCAAGCGATGCAACTCTCTCATTTATTTTTGGATTATACTTCATTGTACATGAACCTAAAGGATAAAAACCTTCATCAACACAAAAATTAAGTCTTGAAAGTTTCAAAAAATGTCTCATAACTTCGTTTTCTGGAACTTCTGGAAAATCAAAATCTTGTCTTTTTAAATTATCTGGAATTTCATTTATTATAGCACCTGAATTTGAGGTAGAAACTCTATAAGTACCTGAACCTTGAACGCTTTTTTCAAAAATAAGTTTTTCAAGTTTTTTCATATAGTCACCTCATCAAGAGCTTTTTCTAGTTTTTCAAAATTCTTTAATGAAGATTTTTCTGTCGCACAAATAAGCAAACAATCTTTCATATTTAAAAAACTGGAATCTTCAAGTTTTATTCCAAGCATTATACCTTTTTTAAGAAGTTTTTCATGTATATCTGCTGCATTTTTACAATAAACAACAAATTCATTAAAAAAAGTCCCATTATATTTAAGTTCAAAACCTTTTTTTAAAAGTATTTCCATAAGTTCACGAGCTTTCTGTATATTAACAAAAGCAAGTTCTTTCATTCCTTGTTTACCCAATACACTCATAAAAACTGCTGCTCTTGTTGCACATAAAGCTTGATTAGAACAAATATTAGATGTAGCTTTATCTCTTCTTATATGCTGTTCTCTAGCCTGTAATGTCAAGACAAAACATCTATTTCCTTCTGTATCATCTGTCATACCGACAATTCTTCCTGGCAACTTTCTCAAATACTTTTCTTTTGTTGCAATAAAACCAATATAAGGACCACCAAAACTTCTATACATGCCTAAAGGCTGAGCTTCACCAGTCAATATATCATAATCTATATCAGGAGCTGTTTTGAAAACAGGAAGCGTTATAGGATTTACAACCCCTATAAGCATAATAGAATTTTCTTGTTTAAATTTTATAATTTCATCTATTTGAGTTTCCATAAGTCCGAAGAAATTTGGATTTTGAACAACTAAAGCTCCAACTTGTCCAATATTTTGATAATTTTTTAAAAAATTTATATCTAATAATCCATTTTTGTTAATAGGAACTCTTACGACATTAATATCTAATCCTGCAATATAAGTATATATAACTTTTACATAATCAGGATTTATATTTTCAGGAATAAGCACAATGTTTGACTTTTTCTTCTGATTCATAGCCACAATTATACTTTCTGCCAATGCACTTGCACCATCATACATAGAAGCATTTGAAACTTCCATACCAGTTAAAGCACATATCATAGACTGAAATTCATAAATAGTCTGTAATGTTCCCTGACTTACCTCTGCTTGATATGGAGTATAAGCAGTATAAAATTCACTTCTTCCCGATATTTCATCAACAATTGCAGGAACATAATGATCATAAGAACCTGCACCTGTAAAACAAATCATGTCTGAAAAATTCATATTTGCAAGTTTTTTTAACTCTTCAAAAGCTTCATTCTCTGTCAAAGGTTCTGGAAGATTAATTTCAGGATTAAGTTTTTTTTTATTTATTGAAGAAAAAAGTTCATCAACATTGTTTATTCTGAGTTTTTCCACCATTTTTCTGACATCATCAGCTGAATGCGGATAGAAACCCATTAATCCTCCTCTTCATGAAGTTCTTTTAAATAAAATTTATAATCAGAACTTCCCATAAGCTCTTCAAGTTCAGTTTCATCACTAATCTTAAGCTTAAGTATCCATCCTTCTCCGAAAGGATCTTCATTTATATTTTCAGGTGTATCTTCTAAAGCTTCATTTATTTCAACAACAGTACCTGAAATAGGAGCATAAAATTCAGTTACAGTCTTAACAGATTCAATACTTCCCAAGCTGTTTTGACTTTCAAATTCATCATCAACTTCTGGCATTTCTACAAATACTATGTCACCAAGTTCTCCCTGAGCATAATCGCTTATACCTATTGTTGCAATGTTACCTTTTACTTTTACCCATTCATGCGTTTTTGCGTAAAGAAGTGTATCTGCCATTTTTTCCTCCTAAATATTAAATAATTTTTTTAATGCACTTAACAATTTTGATTACTATAAACCATTAACCATTGTCAAGGATGGTTTTTTATAAAACGGGTATTTTACAGTAATACATTTTAAAAATTTATCTCTTATTTTAATATATAATTCTATATCTTTTTTCCATAAAGGATGTTTGACATAACCCAAAGCAAGAGCTTCTCCTAAAGTTGGGGATTTAGTACCTGAAGTAACAACACCAACAAGATTTTTATCTATATCATATAATTCATATCCTTGCCTTGGTATTCCTTTATCTATCATCTTTATACCTGTAAGTCTTCTTTCTATTCCTTGTTCTTTTTGCTTAAGCAAAGCTATACTTCCATTAAAATCTTTTTCAAGATCCATAGCCCAGTTTAATCTTGCTTCAAGTGGTGTAGTTGTATCATCAAGATCGTTTCCATATAGCATAAGACCACCTTCAAACCTCAAAGTATCTCTAGCACCAAGACCTATTGGACAAATACCATATTTTTCACCTTGTTTTATTATTTTTTCATAAATAAAATGAGCTTTTGAAAGTTTTGTAAAATAAATTTCAAATCCATCTTCCTGAGTATAACCTGTCCTTGATATTAAAACAGGAACAGAATCAATACTAGTCTCAATAAAATGGAAAAAACCAATATTATCAACATTTTCTTCTATAAGTTCATCAATAATAAATGCAGCTTTAGGTCCTTGTAAAGCAAGCTGAACATATTCACTTGATAGATTTTCAATTTTTACATTATGTTTATTTATAAGGGATTTTAAATGTGAAAAATCTTTTTCAATATTTGATGCATTAACAACTAATAAAATTTTTTCATCATTAAATTTGTAAACTAAAAGATCATCTACTATTGTACCGTTTTGTCTGCACATAGGAGTATATAATATCTGCCCATTTACAAGTTTTTGAACATTATTAGTTACTGCAAAATCAACAAATTCAATTGCTCCTTTACCTGTAACAAGAATTTCACCCATGTGTGAAACATCAAAAAGACCAACTTTTTCTCTCACACAATTATGTTCTTTTATAATACCTTCAAACTGAATAGGTAATTCCCAACCGTGAAAATCTACGACCTTACCACCATACTTGCCATAAAGTTCATAAAAAAGCGTTCTCATACTTACACTCCTAATTCAAATCTTTTGATTGAAAAATCATAAGATTCCATTATTTTTATAAATTATAAACACACTCACCATGTACATCATGAACAGCTTCCATAACAGCTTCCGAAAGTGTAGGATGAGCATGAATAACACTGCTCCACTCATATACTTTCAACCTTGTGGCAATTGCTGTTACTGCTTCTGATATAAGTTCAGTAACTTTTGGACCTAACATATGAATACCAAGTATATTATCGTTTTCATCACTAAGAATCTTGACAAATCCTTCGTTTTCACCAATAGCTAATGCTTTTCCTAAAGCATTAAATCTAAAAACTCCTTTATTATACTTTCCATTTTCCATATCATCAACCTGTTTTTCAGTCATACCAACCCATGCAGCTTCAGGATGTGTATAAATGCAACTTGGTATAGCTTTTTCAGAAAAATGACATTCTTCACCTAATATATTATTAACAGCAATAAGTGCCTGAGAAGATGCTACATGTGCTAACTGATATTTTGAAACAATATCACCAATAGCATAAATGTTTTTTTTATCTGTCATCATTCTACTATCAACTTTAATTAAATTGTTGTTTTTTTCAAGTTTTAATTTTATATTTTTTAGATTAAGAGATCTTCCCGCAGCAATAAGGACTTTATCAAATTCCATTTCACTTTTATCATTTATTTTTACAATTACTTTTTCATTTAAAACATTAATATTATCAACCGCTTTACCGGTAATTATCTTTATTCCCTGTTTTTTTAGCATAGTCCTAAGTCTTTTTACAATATCAATATCTGCCATTGGCAATATATTTTCTGCAATTTCAATTATTGTTACATTTTTCCCAAATCCTTGCCATAAACTTGCAAACTCAACTCCAATCACTCCACCACCAACAATAAGAATGTTTTGTGGTATATCTTTAAGTTCAAGTGCATGAGTGCTATTTAAAATAAATTTACCATCTGTTTTCATTCCTTTTAATTCCATTGGACTTGAGCCTGTTGCAATTATTATATTATCAGCTTTATAAACCTCTCCATTACACAATATTGTTGAATTTTCCTCAAGAATTGCTTCGCCTCTAATTAAATTTATCTTTCTTTTTTTTATTAAAAGTTCAATACCACTTCTCAAAGATTTTACAATATCATCTTTTCTATTAAAAACAGTTTCAAAATCTATTTCTGTTTTATCTACTTTTATACCAAATTTTGCTGAATCGAGTATTTTTTGATAAAGTTGAGAACTTGCAAGAAGTGATTTTGTAGGAATGCAACCCCAGTTAAGACAGGTTCCGCCAACATGTTCTTTTTCAAAAAGTATTACAGAAAGTCCTTTTATTGCAGCGTATAAAGCAGCAGTATATCCTCCAGGACCTGCTCCAATTATTGCTAAATCAGCCATTGAATATTCCCCCTTAATCTATAAGAAAAAGTACCTGACCTTTTGTAACAGGTTGTCCATTATCAATTGTAATATCAGCAATTTTACCTGAAAAATCAGATTTTATTTCATTCATTAATTTCATAGATTCTATTATACAAACAACCTGACCTTGTTTTATAATCTCTCCTACTTCAACAAAAGATTTAGCATTTGGAGAAGGAGATCTGTAAAAATTTCCATTTATAGGACTTTTTACTTCTTTAAAATCTTTTTTATTATCTTCAGACTTTTTTACAGGTTTAGACTCAGATAAAATAAAATCCTCTTTTATTTTAATTTTAGGTTTTTCCACAAATATTTGCTGTTCAACATTTTCTTTACTTAAACTTATTTCTAAATCACCATCTTTAAAAGAAAATTCACTTAATTCATATTTGTCAAATAATTCAAAAATCTTAGATATATCTTTTAATTCTTTCATAAATCATTACTCCTAATATAATTTAACGAGTTTTACATCTTTTATTCCAAATTTCAAAGCAGTATCAACATCTTTAAAACATAAATCTATTCTTTTTCCTTTAATTTTTCCACCAATATCAGCAGCATAAGCAAGTCCATACTTTTCAACATAAACAATAGAGCCTAATTTAATTTCTCTTGGATCAACTGCTATAACACCATGATCTGCAATCAATTCAGTAAATGTAAAACCATCTGCATATATGCCACAACTTTCAGGTCCTGGCGTATAAGCTGTTGCTTTCATATTAAATACTTTTTGTCCATTCCATCTAGGTTTAGCGACAAATCTTGTATAAACAAGTATTTCTTCATTTTTTTCAATTCTAAAATATTCATGCAAAGTTCCTTTTATATCAGTTTTATCAATATAAAATTCTTTTTTTGAAAATAAATTGTGATTTTGAAGACTATTCTCGGATGTGATTATTCTGCTTTCGGAACTTAAAACAAAAATTATAATTGAAGCAATAAAACAGATAAAAATTTTTTTCATAATACCGCCATTTATTTTTATGACAATATAATATTTTTTTTAATTAGGAATGTCAAATAACAATTAAATTTAATAAAAATAGAAAAGATGTACTAAATCGGTATGAGAGTATAAGAGATGTATAAAAACTGTAAAAGATTTTCCTATCTCACCCTTTCACCACTCACTATTTCAAGCCTTTATACCGTATTTGTACCTTTTCATTGCTTTTATAATTTCCCTGCTACTTTATATGCATTTACAAAACTTTTAATTGAAGCTTTCCCAGTTCCTGTTATATCAAAAGCAGTGCCATGATCTGGAGAAGTCCTTATTATTTCAGTACCGTAAGTAATATTAACCCCAGTTTCAAAATTATTCATTTTAAAAGGAATTAGACCCTGATCATGATACATACAAACAACAGAATTTATTTCTTTGCAAGCAACTTTATAAAATAAAGTATCGGCCGCAAATATCTGCTTAATAACATATCCTGATTTAACCATGTCAAGAGCTTTTCTTATGTGTTTTTCCTCATTTCCAAGATATCCTCCTTCTCCTGCATGAGGATTAAATGAACAAACTGCAACCTTTGCATTTTTTCCATAAACTTTTTTTGAAAAATCAAGAGTATTAATAATAGTATTATATACATTTTCACAATTTATAAGTGAGCTAACTTTATTTAAAGGTTCATGAATTGTAACAAGAGATACTAAAAATTCCGGTGAATATAAAATCATTGTGAATTTTGTTGAATTTCTGCAATTATCACCAAAAACTTCAGTATGACCGGGATATTTTATATTATTCATATACCATGCTTCTTTACATATAGGAAGAGTTACAACAGCATGAGCTTTTCTATTATTTAAAATTTCAATACTTTTCAAAACTGCATTATAAGAGCTAAGTCCTGTTTTTGCAGAAATTTTACCTTTGTTTATTTCGCAATCTAAAATACAATCAAGTATATTTATTTTTCCTTTTAAATAATCTTTTATATCTTTTATAAAATAGAGTTTATCTTTTAAATTGAAATCCCATATTTTATCAATATATTCAAGAACATTTCTCTTGCTTGATATAAGAACATAATCACCTGTAATACTATTACTTTCTATAGCTCTAAAAAACAGTTCAAGACCTATACCGTTAGTATCTCCCTGAGTTATAAGAATTAATGATGTATTCAAAAAGTGTCTCCTCATTACTTATTTTAGCATTAACTTTAAGAAAATAAATATTTGTAAATTTATCTTTTAATTTATAATAATCTTTTTCTGTACAAATTATTTCTGTAATATTATTTTCTTTTATATATTTTTTTATATTTTTTATTTTAATATAATCAAAAACCTCATGATCATTAAATTCCATAGTATAAAATTCTGTACAATTTACAATGTTTTTAACACATTCAAAAAAAGATTTTGGTTTAGCAATACCAGCTATTGCAAGTAATTTGTGTGATTTTTTAATAAGAGAATTATATTTGTAATTCATAATAGATATGTTTTCTTTTTTATTAAAATATTTTGTAACTTTTTTTTCATCGACAATTTTATTATTATCATTTTTTATTACAACCCAAGAAGCACGATTTAAACATTTGATAGGTTCACGCATTATTCCGGCTGGAAGTATTTTTTTATTATAAAAATATTCACTTGAATCAACACATACAATATCTATATCTCTTTCAAGCCTCCAATACTGAAATGCATCGTCAAGCACTATAAAATCAGGTGAATATTCTTTCTCAGCCAAAACTGCAACACTTGCTCTTGATTTACCAATATATACTGGCACTTTTGTATTATAAGCAATAATCCAAGGTTCATCACCACTTTCTTCAATATTCATTAAAAATTTTTCTCCATCAAAAATTTTACCATTATTTTTTTTTGAATTATAAGCACGAAATACAACACATACAGAAAAATTTCTTTTTTTAAGTTCTTCAACAAGCCATATAACAAATGGAGTTTTTCCAGTTCCACCCGCAGTTATATTTCCAACTGCTATAACTTTTGACTTTTTAAGCATGGTTTTTGGAAAAAGTTTATATTTAAATATTAAAAATTTCATTCTATAGAGAATATAATATATTTTAGAAAATAAATTGAGAATAAGTCTTAAAAAAATGTTTTTTTTATAAATTATATTTCTGTTCATAAAATTCTTGTAATATATTTACCATTTTTATTACATTAAAATTGTTTTTTAAATGCAAATTATTGTTTTTAACAATATATTTAATTTTTTCTTTATCTTCTAAAATTGAGAGTATTTTTTCAGAATATTGGCTTTCATCATTATTTTCAACAATACAATGCTCGGGTAATTCTTCGCTAATTCCACCGACATTTGAAGCAAATACAGGAATATTTCTCGCCATTGCCTCAAGAATTGATATAGGTATATTTTCTTTATAAGAAGGAAGAACAAATACATCCATAATAATACCAGCTTCTTCCCAAGGTTTTTCAAGTGCACCTGTAAATATAATTTTATCTTTAATTTTGGAATTTTTACATATATTCTCAAGTTTTTTTCTTTCAGGTCCATCACCAATTATCAATAAACAAATATCTTTTCGATTTTTACACATAATTTCAAAACTTTTTATAAGTATATCAACTCCTTTTAAATGATGAAGTCTTGCTAAAGTACCAATGACTTTTGAATTTAAAGGAATATTAAAATGTATTTTTAAATTATTTTTATAATTTTCATCAAATTGTTCAACTTCAGAATCAATTCCTATATTTATAAGTTTTTTTTCAATATTAATAAAATAGTTTTTAAAATGATTCATCTGAAAATTACACAAAAATACAATACTTCCTACGAATCTATAATAAAACCTTTTATCTAAACCATGCATAGTTCCAATTACAGGTTTTTTTAATAATCTTCCACAAAGACCTGCAAAAAAAACAGCTCTATTTAAATTAGCATGTACTACATTGTATTTTTTAATAATAAAAAGAAGTTTTAAAAAAGAAAAAATATCAGCATTATCATAAAATGGTACAAAATATGTTTTATCTGCATATTTTGATGCAGTTTTCATAAATATAGAATTCTTAGGTGCACATACTGCACAAAAAAACCTCGTTTTATCTATTTTTTTTAAAATTTCTAAGACATAATTCTCACCACCGCCAAAACCTGATGAGCTTACTACAAAAAGTAATTTTATTTTATTCATTTATAATATCCATAGCTATTTTATAACTTATTTTACTATGTTTTTCAAAGAAAAAGGCAAGTTTATTATTTAAATTAGAATTAATACTCAAATCTAAAATCTCATCAAAACCTTTTCCTATAAAGTTCATCTCCTTTATTTTTTTTACAGCTTGTGTTTTTTTAAGTTCTTCATATTCATTTTTAAAATTTTTTGTATTTGGACCAATTACTACAGGAATACCAGTTTTTAAAGCTTCTATAAAATTATGCACTCCAGTTTTTTTAAATCCTCCTCCAATATACGCTACAGTACATTCTCTATAAATATCCTGAAGAATACCAAAAACATCTATTAATATTATATTATTATTTAATTTTTCTTTAGAATAAAAAGAGAAATTTAAATTTTTACTTTTAATATAATCAATAATTTTGTTATTATTGTTAAAATTTCTTGGTGCTAAAATTAATTTTAATTTTTTTTCCTGACAATAATCAATTAGAAATTTTTCTTCAGGCCAATGAGTAGAACCGCCAATAATAATTTTTTCAGAAATTAATTTTTTACAATTTAAATAATTATTCTCAAATTTAAGATTACCATAGTATTTAATTTTATTTATAGATATAAATTTTTTAAAATTTTTAATTTCATCTTTATTTTGAACATATACACTTTTTAAATCTGAAAACATATTTTTACAAAAAGAGCCAAATATATTAAAAAATCTATATGTATTTTGAGACATTCTTGCATTTACAATATAAATTGGTATGTATAATTTTTTAGCTTGAAAAAACAGATTCGGCCAGTAATCTACTTCTGATATAAAAATTCTTTTTACACAATTAACTTTTAAAAATCTTTTTACAAAAAAAGATAAATCAACAGGATACATAACACACTTTATATTATTATCTCTTTTATTTATATATTCAAAAGTTTCTCTACATGTTGTTGAAATAATAAATTTTTCTTTGAACATTACAGCAAGATTAAGAACAGCATTTGCTTCTCCAACTGATACACAATGAAAAAGATTTACATTTTCTTTTTCAACTTTATAAAATACAGCATAATGTTTAAAAAAACATAATTTATCAGTTTTATAAAGATATGCCAACAGTGGTATAAGTATAATACTTAATAATATTGTAATAAAAAAATCATATAAAAAAATCACAAAGCATTTTTCCTGCATATTGGATAATGTCTTCTATATAACCATCTATTATAAAATAAAAGCCAGTTTTCAGGTTTTTCTTGTATGACTTTTTCATAAAATTCAATTGTTTTTTGAACAAATTCTTTTTTTCTATCAATAGAATTTTCACTTTCTATTTGTATTTGCGGATAAAATATAACTTTATGCTTTAAAAAACCTATTCTTTCCATAATTGTCGGAACAAAAACATTGTTTTTTCTTGCTGCAAAAGATGCTGCTCCAGAAGGAAAACTTACTTTTTTTCCAAAAAAATTCGTCCATATTCCTGAACTTTCACCATCCTGATCTATTAGAAATGCAACGACAAATTCTTTATCGTTAACTTTTCTAAATATTTCTCTGCTATTTGTTCTTATAATTGTTCCAATATTATATTTTCCTCTTACATATTGAAGCATTTTGTCTAAAATACCATTTCTTGGAGGTAAAATTATTGAATATAAAGGAAATTTCTTAACAGATAACCATGCTCCAAATAATTCCCAATTACCAAAATGTCCAGAAATAAAAGAAATATTATTTCCTTTATCTTTTTCTTTTTTATAATTTTCAAAACCTTCAACTGTAATATTAAATAGTTTGAATAAACCTAAAGACATTAAAAAAAATTCAATAATATTATATAGTTGAAAAATAAGAAATTTTAATGCAATCTTTTTTTTTACTTTAAAATCAATGTTATTTCCAAGTATTATATTTAAATTTTTAAAAATTACTTTTCTTAGATTTTCATTAAACCTATATATTAAAATTGCAATTATCGTTAGTATTTTATCCATAAAGTCCAATTGACCCTCTGATTAAAAATTATATGCTGACATACCTTCAGGCTTAAGCATTTCTTGTGCTTCTCTAGCTTCAAGACTATCTATTGAAGCTATATTAACTACTCTGATTGATTCTGAAATCGCTTCATCGACCTTTCCAAGTACATGATATACTTTTGCAAGCTCAAGATGATATGCTGGATTATTCTTTTCAATATTAACAAGTTTTTCAAGAACTTCAAGAGATTTGTCATATTCTTTTTTTCTTGAGTATATTTTTGAAAGTCTAAAAAGCCCTTCTGTATTTTCAGGAGAATTTCTAATAAGCTTTTCATAAAGCTCAATAGCATCAGAACTCATTCCTTGTCTTACGTAAATAGAAGCAAGATCATGATACGGCTTTTCCCATGAAGAATCTACTTTTATTGCTTCTTTATAGTATGAAATTGCTTTGTCAAGTATTTGTTTGTCTTCAAACACCTGTGCAATCTTTGAATATACTTCAGAAACTGTATTATTAAATTTAAGAGCTTCCCTGTAATATGCAAGAGCTTTATCAAGATATCCTTTTCTAAAATAAATATCTCCAGCACAAAGATATACATCCCACATAGTTTTATCTTTAAGTATTATTTCTTGATATATTCTTAAAGCTTCATCATATCTGGAATTGTTTTCATGACATAAAGCAAGTTTTTTTAATATATAGAGATTTTCAGGTTCATATTCAAGAACTTTTTCAAGTTCTTTTCTTGCACCATCAAAATTTTCAAGTTTTATAAAAATATCTGAAAACAAAATTCTTACTTTTTTTTCAAAATCAACTGTAAGTTTTTTACCTAGAATATTTCCAAGTATATCAATACTAGCTTTATAGTTTTCCTGAATAAAATTAATAAAAGCTAGCCTGAAATTAGCTTCATTATTATCAGGATTTAATTTTAAAAGTTTTTTAAGATATGCAGAAGCTTCAATAAGCTTTTCTGATTTTTCACAAATTTCACTTGCTCTAAACAAAACATCTTCTCTATTAGGATAATATGTTAAAATATTTTCTATTATAGATAAAGCTTCATCATAAAGACCTTCCATTTCATAACATTTTGAAAGTCCTGTATAAGCATCCCAGTATTCAGGATTCATCTGAAGAGCTTTTTTATAATATTTAATACCTTCCTGAATATTTCCTAGTTTAAGACAACAATCAGCTATTCTCTTATTAATATAAGAATAATCCTGTTCAGGCATATCAATTAATTCTCTGAAACCTTCAAGTGCTTCTTCATATTTTTCTCTTTCAAAAAGTATATCAGACATTATTTTGATAGTTTCATCATTAACTTTTATATCACTAGCTTTTCTAATACAATTTTCTGCATTTTCAAAATCTCTTGATTTAAAAAATACTTTCGCCATAGAAATAAGCTTTGAAACATCATCTAAATCATAATCAAGAAATTTTATTGCTATTCTGTATGCTTCTTCTTCTTTATTATTTTTTTCCAAAAGTTCCATATAAAAAAATTCAGCTTCTTCATTTTCTGAATCATAACTTCTAAACTTTTCCAAAAATCTTAATTTAGCTTTTTCATCTCCAACAAGTTTGGCAAGCATAAAATAACATTCATAACAAGCTGGATTAAATAAAACTGATTTTTCAAAATATTTAATTGCATCTCCGTTTAATTCTTGGCCCGCATAGAGTTTACCTAAAATAAAATAAGCTTTATAATCCTCATTGTTTTTTTCAATAAAAGTTTTAAGTTTTTTTTCAGCTTCATCAAATTCATTGTTTTTTATAAGAAGTTCACAAATCTCATAAAATCTATCTTTTTCATCCATTGGATCTATTTCAAGTTCTTTCATGAGTTTTAATGAAGCTTCAGGATCTTTATCCCTTAATAAAACACTCATAGAATAAACAACATCACTTTCTCTATAACCTTCATTGTATATTTCTCTAAAACAATCAAGAGCTTTATCATTCATTTTCATTTCCTGATAAATAAAACCAAGCTCTTTTCTAACATCAATTCTGATATTTTCATTATTTAAAAGTTGTTGAAGTTTTGCAACAGAATCATTATATCTTCTGGTAAATCTATAAGAACGAGATAATTCAAATTGAGCATCGTAATTATCAGGTTTCATAAGAACAGATTTTTCAAGAAAATTTATACTTTCTTGATATTTTTTTCTGATTGAATAAATTTTACCTGAATAATAATAAGAATCTGGATTATTTGGATTCTGTGAAATACTTTTTCTTAAATTATCGAGTGCTTTATCATAATCTTTTTTAAAAAAACAAGCTTTCCCTAAATCAAGATATAAAGTCCAATTTAATTCCATTTCTTTTGCACTAAATTCAAGTAAATTTATTATACTATCATATTTTTCCTTATCAAAATAAATACTTGCCATATAATGCAATACTTTAGAATTTTTAATATCTTTTTTTATATATTGTTTGAAAATGTTCAACGCTTCATCATATTTTTGAGATATAAAAAGATTTTCTCCATATTCATAAAGAAATTCCTCATCATCAGAATGTTCAAGCATAGAAAGATACTCAGAGGCTTTTTCAATATTTCCTGATTTTTTATAAAAAAATGCATTTGCTTTAAGATAATCCTCATCATCAGAAGAATCAGCAAATTTCTTTGAATAATCATTTAGAATATTTTGAGCTTCTTCAAATCTTTCTCTATCACAAAGTATTCTTACAAGATTAATATATATTTTTCTATCAAGAGGATTTATATCAAGAGCTTTTTTTAAAGAAAATTCACTATCCTCTATTTTCCCGGCTTTCATAGAGATTTCTGAAAGAAGTATATAAGCATCTGTATATCTATTATTTCTTGAAATAGCTTTTCTAATATAATTATTTGCAGATTCATTTTCTCCTGCTAGAAAATAAGTTTTTGCAAGAAGATAATTAATATGAGGTTCATCATTTTCTCCAAGATTTTTCAATAAAAGAATACTTTCATTGAATTTTTTATTTTCAATATAGATTTTAGCAAGTTCTATATAACCTTGAATATAATCTGGTATCTTTTCAATAAGCATAGAATAAAGTTTTGAAGCTTCTCTCATATTACCAAGATCTCTATTTATGTTTGCAAGTTCAGAAAGAGCTCCCACATTATCAGGATCTAAATCAAGGACTTTATTAAAATGTTCTTTTGCTTTTTCTTTTTTATCTTGTTTTATATAAAGATTAGCAACTTTAAATTCAGCTTCTAGAACATTTATATCTGATTTTATCATTTTTAGATAATATTCTTCAGCTTTTTTGGTATCATCAATAAGTTCATAAATTGCACCTAAAAGTGAAAAAGTATCTGTTTTATCAGGATAAAGATTTTCAAGATTTGTAAGTAATTCAATTGCTTTTTCATACTCGCCTGTTTCTTTAAAAATAATTGCTTTAAAACAGTTTGCTTCAAAGTCATTTTTATCTTCTATAAGAAGTTTATTGAAATATTTAAGCGCTTTATCATAATCATGAAGTTTTGTATATATTGTACCTAATTTAAAATAATTATTAGCTTTTTCATAAGCTTCAATTGAATTATCATATTTTTCTTGTTTTTCAAGAATAGTTCCCTTTATATTTAATGCAGAACTATTTTCAGGTTCTTCCGAAAGAACAAGTTCAATATTATTAAGAGCTTCATCATACATTCCTCTATTCATATAATTTTCTGACAATCTGTTATAAATCTCTTTATTGCCATTAATACTACCTTTTTCAAGCATAAATATAGATTTATCCTCATTTGAACATTTCTGAAGAATATCTGAATATTCAAGAATAAGATCTGAATTTTTTGAAATAAAATCTTCTATCATTTCATAATAATAAAGTGCTTTTTCATAGTTTTCTTTCATAGAATATATTCTTGCACCTAAAAGAAGAAGTTCATTATTTCGTTTTCCGTTATTTATAAGACGATTAACAATTATAAGTGAATTATTAAAATCTTTTCTCTTAAAAAGATTTTCAGCAAAATAATAATACATTGTATTATCATCAACAAGAGAATCTTCACCTCTTAATGATTCAAAAAACTCATAAGCTTCATTATACATTCCAGCTCTATGAAGACTAACAGCAAGATTTCTTCTCACCTGTACATCTTCTTTAATTGTAATCGATCTTCTTAAAGCAGAAACAGCTTTTGTAAAATTATTAAGTTTCATAAAACACTTACCTGATTGTTTATAATAATCAGCATTATCTGGATATTTTATAATAAGATTTTCAAATATTTCAGAACTTTCTTTATAAAGTAAATTCTTAAAAAGCATTATACCTTTTAAATATTCAAGTTCTGTATTTTCAGGTTTAGATAAACTGACTTTTTTTATAACTTCAAGAGCTTGATTGTGTTTTTCAAGCAAATCATAAAGATTTGCTATTTCAAGCGCATATTCAACACTTAATTCAAATTTCATATTATTCTGTAAAGTTTTCATATAAGAAAGAGCTTTATTGTAATTACCTTTTTTTCTGAATATTTTAGAAAGTATAAAATAAGGTTTTGGATCTTTTGTATCAAGAATTATAGATTTTTCTAATTTTTCTATAGCTTTTTCAGTTTTTTCAGTAAGATAAAGTAATTTACCATATAAATAATTTATATGAGAATTTTCAGGATGTTTTAATACAAGTTCTTCAAGTCTTATATTAGCTTCTTCGAATTTACTTTTTTCTATAATAGCATTTATATAAGCTGTATTTAATAGAACACTATCAGATTTATATTGAGGTCTCATAAGAAACTGAAGTATATTTTTTTCAGCATAATCAAAATCTATCATAGAATAATAATAAATAACTTCAGAACTTGCATTTTCTTTTTCAACAAGTTGTTCAAGTATTTTTGCAGAGTCTTCAGTATAACTTCTTTCATAAAGATATTTAGCAAGTTTGAAAAGGCTTTTATCGTCAAGAAGATTTCTATTTAGTGTTAAAAAAAGTTCATAAGCTTCTTTTTCATTAAATGTTTCAAAAAGTGCAATTATTTTTAAAAACTGACAATAAGTATCTGGATTTTCAGTTTCAAATCTATTTACAGCTTTTAATACTTCATTCCACTTATTTTGTTTTTGATAATAATGTATAAGTGTATTGAAATATTCTTTGTCCTCACCCGTAAGACTTTTTATTTCATTTAGCATTATCCAAGCTTCTTCAAAAACTCCTTTATCAATATATATATTAGCAAGACCATTCATAGATACAGTGTTTTTGCGATCTATATCAAGTGATCTTTTAAAACATGACAAAGCTTCAGAATAATCTTTTTTCATATAATATATCTTACCTAAAAGAGAGTAAGACCAAGGATTTTCTGGGTATTTTATCATGAGATTTCTAACTATATCACTAGCTTTTTCTAGCTTTTCAATAGATATAAATAATTCTGCAAGTCTGTATTCATAATCAGACTCACCTGTATTTTGAATAAGTATTTCCATCTCTCTAACTGCTTTATCAAAATTCCCTGTATATTGTAAAGCTTTTGAATAATTATCTCTTTGAGATATATTCATAAGATCTTTTATTTTTTCATAATTTTCAAGACAAGTATCGTATTTTCCCCTTAAAAAGTAATAATCTGCTTTAATTGAAATAATAGAAATATTTTCTTTACCATATTTTTTTTCAAGTTCTAAAGAGTTTTTTTCAAAAAGAGCATAATCTTTTCTCATAAGAAAAACTTTTAATATAAAAAGATCAAGAATTTCACTATCTTTAAATTTAGCCCTTATTTCTTTATATAATTCATACCATTCACTATAAGAATATACTGATAAAAGTTTTTCAAGATATTCTACAAGTTTATGTTCTTCAATTATTGTACATGAATTTTTAATAAGTTCTTTTAAATTAGCTGAAACAGAAGATTCAAGCATTGTATTGAAAAATTCAGTAAACATATCCTGATTATTTTCAATTAAAACTTTAAAATCAATTTTTTCAATATATAATAAAGCCTCATCCACCATATTATTTCGCATAAAAAACATTGAATATATATATGATACAGTTTGATCAAACATTCCTTTTTCTTCAAGAAGTCTGCAAATTTTCATACTTTTTTCAGCCCATCCATTTTTCCATGCAATCCACGCTGCTTCAATAAATATAGATTTTTCAATATGACCTGTTTTCATTATTCTTTCAAAATAATCAAGTGCTGTTTCAGGAGAAGTTTGTGAAAAATACTTAAAAAGAAACATATTTGCCTCAACATCTTCCGGTTCAATAAGAAATACTTTATGAAAATAATCATAAGCTTTTTTTATATTTTTTTGCTTTTTAAAAGAACTTGCTATTTTTTTAAGAAACTGTGTATTATTCCTATCTGACATATCTATTCTTTCAAAATATTCAAGAGCTTTTTCAGTATTATCTTTTGAAAGTTCTATATTTCCAAGATAATTATATATATCATCATCAGCATTTCCAGATCTATTCAGATTTAAAAAAATAAATTCAGCATTATTTATATCATCAATTTTATATAAAGAGATTGCTTTCATCTTAAGCATTTCAGTATCATTTTCATCATATTCTTCTATTTTTCTAATGCAATCTATAGTTTCAGTGTATTTACCCTCTCTAAAATACCCTTTAGCAGCATCAAAAAAATGCTCGAAATTTAAAAGATTATTTTTTTTTAATATATGAGCAGTTTTTTCTCTAATAACAGGATCTTCATCCTTCATTAGAGATTTAAGTTTTTCTATATAAACAATATTTCCAATATTATCAATTGCATTTATTATTTCAATTTTAATTATAGATTCTTCAGTTTTTTCAAGTATTTCAATGAGAGTTTCAGCTGATTTTTCAGATGATATATTACCAAGAGCTTTTATTGATGTAAGTCTTACATCTGTATTTGCATCATTGAGAAAATCAAGTAAAGGTGCTATAACCTGTTCAGAAGAAAGATTCTGATAATATTTTACAAGCCCAAGTCTAACTTCCCAGTTTTCATCATTTATAAGAGGTGTTACTTTTTCTATAAATCTTTCATCATAGGAATTTCCCAAAAATTCTAAAAAAACTTTTCTAACTTCAGGATTTTTATCTTTTATACATATATCATATATTTTTTCTATAGTATCATATACACCAAGTTTTTTAAGAGCAGTTATTATCATAACTCTTATTTTCCAATTTGTATCACTTAACATTGAAATAAGATTTTCAATACTTCTCTGATCGTTTATATCAGAAAGTGCATTTATAGTAGCAATTCTAACATCTAACACCTCATCTTTTAGAAGAATAAGATAAGATTCTATAGCACGATCATCTCCAATTATTCCAGCAACACCGACTGCTTCTTTTCTAACTTTAGGATTTGGATCTTTAAAAAGTTTGAGAACATCATCAAGACTTCTGCTATCTTCAAGCTCTCCTAAAGTTTTAAGAGCTTGCAATTTAACATCAACTGAATTATCTGAAAGTCTAGCTATTATAGGTTCAAGAGCTCTTTCATCTCCAAGTTCTCCAAGAACTTCAACTGCACTCTGTCTTACATATCTATTCTCATCTTCAAGCACATTTATAAGAGGTTCAACCGCACTTTCATCGCCAAGTTTTCCAAGAGCTTTTATAGCTTCTCTTCTGATTTCTCCCCGTGGATCTGAAAGTTTTTTTATTAAAGGTAATACAGCACTTTTATCTTTAATTTCTCCAAGTACATAAATAACTCTTTTTTTAACTTCCTTGTTACCATCTTCAAGAGTTTCTATAAGTTGTGGAACACTTCTTCTATCTTTATATTTAATAAGAGCTTCAGCAGATTTTATCTGTATTTCAGAGCTTGTATCTCTAAGAAGTCTAATAAAATGTTCAACAACTTCAGGCGAATCTATTTGAGAAAGCTGTTTTATGCCTTCAAGTCTAAGATCAAGAGAATTGCTGTCAAGTTTTGAAATTATAATATCAATGGTTTTGTTACCCTCTTTCATTTCCCTCTCCAGTATTAATTTTTATTTTTTTTTATTAAAGTTCAATATAGCTTTTACAAATATTTGTATATTTCACATAACTGTAGTTTTAGCTAATCTATCAGACAATCTCTGACCATTTTCATCAGTATATATATAATAAGCTTCAAGTGCAATAAAAGTCATCCATAGAGCAAATGATAATATCCACACAAGTTTAAATGCAAATCCTATAATATAAATATTTTGAAGAATGCTTAAAATAATAAGAAAAAACAGACCAATAGATAAGAATAAATTTCTTGCAATTTTTTGTTTAAATCCTGCTTTTACCTTTTTACTCATATCAAGTATTATAAGTCCGGTAAAGATTTTTCCTATAGAACCATTTTTGGTTATTATATCTTTGAAGAGAATATAAAAAGCACCTAATATGCTTAGATATGGGAAAAAGTAACATAATGAAAAAACAATAATTCCATCTATGCAAGAGGATAAAAACCTTTTTTTTATATCAGGTTTTCTAATATATACATAATATTCATGACAATTATCACATTTATAATTATTATCTTCAATTGTATGTCCGCATTTTGGGCAATTCATAGTGATAAATTATATCATAAATATAAGTTGTGTAAAATTTACCGCTACCCACTTATAATACTATATTTTTTTCTAAAAAATCCTTAGCTTCTTCATCTTTTTCATTTGATAATGCTTTTTCTATAACTTTAGAATATTTATTTTTATCACATAAAAAAAGTGAGTAAATCGCCTGACATCTTACAAACCAGTTTTCATCTTCAACTAGCGTTTCTGCAAAACTTCCAAATTTTTCTTGATTTTTTTCTGTTAGAATTTTTAAACACCAATATCTTACATCTGCATCATCATCAGTAAGACCTATTATTATTTCAGAAGAATAAGTATCAAATTTATCAAGTAACTCTGAAGCTGTTTTAATCTTCTCAGACCAGGTACCTGTTTCTAATATTTCAATCAGATCTTTTTTTTTCATAAATAACTCCCTCCTACATTAACAATATATCGGACTAGTTTGTCGAAAAACTCAACTATTAAGAAAAAAATATAGAAATATAATTTTCAACTAACTTTCAAAAATTCAAATCCTATAAATACGATTAAAACAAATATGTCTGTCAAAATTAATGTTCACCAAACATTTTTATTGATATATTTATACAATCAAAATCTTCTTGTTAAATAAATGAAAAGCGATAATTTTTATTTCGCAAATTGAAATACTGCACTCCAGAATTGCCTCAAAAAAATTTTTTGAATCTTTTTTTATACATAACTTGCTTGTATTAATTGTAAAATAAAACAATGTTTTTTTTAGATTTTTGCTTCTATAATTTGTGTTATTTAATAAGAGGGTTCAATCATTTTTTGATTTTTTTAAGACAACTGCAACTGCATAATTTCTTTCATGACTTATAGAAATTTCAAAATCAGGTATATTTTGAAAAAAAGGTTTTCCATCTTTTTTGTTTAATACACAAATTAAATTAAAATTTATACTTTTATCACCAGAAGCTTTAACATAAGCTTCTTTAACTGCGAATCTTCCAGCAATAGCAGGAAAAATGTCTTTTTTGGCTTTTATTATTTCAATTTCTTTGATATGTAGTATTCTTTTTAAAAATTTATCACCAAATTTTTCATAAAGCTCTTTAATTCTTGAAATTTCAACAATATCTATTCCAATCATACATCACCAAGCACTTTTTTTTGTAATTCCTGACCTTTTGAAAAAACCTGTGTAATACTTTCTTTATTGACTACTTTCAAAAATGCCTCAACTATTCTAGGATCAAACTGTGTACCTGAAACTCTCTTTATCTCTTCAACAGCAATTTCTTTATCAAGAGCTTTTCTATAAGAACGAGTCGATGTCATAGCATCAAATGTATCTGCAACAGCAACTATACGAGCATCAAGAGGAATATCTTCTCCAGAAAGTCCATCAGGATAGCCAGTACCATCCCATTTTTCATGATGATATTTTATTGCAGAAAATTTATCTTGTAGAAATTTTACCGGAGCAATTATCTGATAACCTTGTTCAGGATGAGTTTTTATTATTGCAAATTCATCTTCAGTAAGTCTTCCAGGTTTATTAAGTATAGAAAGATCAACTCCTACTTTTCCAATATCGTGAAGAAGTGCACCAAATTCAATATTTTTTACATCCTTTTCATTAAGTCCCATTTTATAAGCTATTGCAACCGAATACTCCATAACTCTTTCTGAATGACCATGAGTATATGGATCTTTTGCATCAAGAACATTAGCAAGTACTTTTATAGATGCAAGATATGATTCTTCAAGCTCACTAAACATCTTGACTCTTTCAAAAGACAAAGAACAATAATTTGCATAACTTTTAAAAAATTCTTTATCAGAATTATTAAAGCCTTCTGTATCTGCCTGTCTATCCAGATAAATCACCCCAATATTTTCACCTTTATATTTCAAAGGAGCTGCTATAGCTGCTTTTATACTGTTTTCAAAAATGCTTTTACCATTAGAAAATCTACTATCATCCTGCGGTGAATTAACAATAAGAACATTATCTTCTTCAAATACATTCTGAACAATCTTATGACTGAAACTATCAATATTTCTTATTTCTGAATCCATTTTTCTTGCAACTTTAACTTCAAAATCATTTTTTTCTTTATTAAAAAACATAATAAATCCACGCTGCGAATTTAAAAGACTTAAAATTATATCAAGAGTAGATGAAAAAAACTCTCTTGTTTCGTATATATTACTTATTGCACCAGATATTCTATTTAATGCTGATAATATTTTATATTCATTTTCAACTTTTTCATAACCTTCACGAATATTTTTTAAAAACTTTACATAATTTTTAAGTTGAGAAGTTATAGCTTCTTCTCCAACATCACCTTTTTCTACGAATTTAATAAATTTAATCATATTAGAACCAAGATAATTTATTTTTTCACCGATGTTTATTTTGTTTCCCTCAATACTCTGAGTTATTTCCCCATTAAGACTCTTTATTGATTCTATTATTTCATTTACCTTGTCATTTTCTGCAAAATTTATAAAACTATCTCCTATCCTTATTTCATCTCCATTTTCTAAAAGTTTTGTTTTTATTCTTCTTGCATTTACATATATTCCATTGGAACTATCGAGATCTTCTATTATAAATCTTGAATTTTCGCCAGATCTAATTCTTGCATGATTTCTTGAAACTTTCACATCATCAAAAACTATGTCATTTGTTGCTATCCTTCCTATATTAAGACTAACATTAGCTTCAGAACTTAATTCAAGGTAATATTCATTTCCATTCAAATCCTTTATAAGTAATCTATTCATTCAAAATCTCCAGAATTTAAAAAGATCTTTTCTTCTTGTATTCCTTTTTCAGAAGAAAATTCTATTACAAATACAATTTCTTCATCTTTTTCTTTTTTCGGATTTCTAAAAATAAAACTATTTTCTTCTCTCTTTTTTAAAGATATATTATCCATTTTAACAAAAAAACCTTGTTTTTTCTCAGTTGATAGAATAACAATATTATCATTATAAAAATATGTAAAACAAGTGTTTTTATTAAAAAATTCATTATCGTTAAGTAAAGTGTAAAAATCACGAATTTTATTATCTATACTAATAGAATTTTTTTTATCTTCTGTCAACACTCTGTATAATTCAATTAATTCTTTTTGCTGAAAAGATTCAAAATCTTTTATAAAAAATTTATTATCTTTTTCTGAAATATCAAGCATATCTTCTATAACATCTATATCAGCATTGTTAAAAAGATTATTGTACAAAACTTTCTCTTCAGGTGAAATATAAGAAAACATTTTGTGAAAATTTGAAGAAAATTTATTTTTTATTTTATCGGTAACAACTTTTTTATCAGTTTCCATTTTTTCAATTTCATAAATTTTCTCAAGAATATTAAGACAATGATCCTTTAAACCATATTCTGAAAAAGTAGGTAATCTAAAATACTTTATATATTTCATTGCTTCACTATATATTAAAGCTCTAAAATAAAATTCTCCAGCCCTTAAAAGAACATCAGGATTAAGTTTATTTTCATCAAGCGATATATTAAGATTCTCTTTTACAAAATTAAAATACTTATGCTGTAAAAAAACAGAATCTTTCATATAACTAATAAGTTCTTCATCTATTAATTCTCCGCCAAATTTAAAAATAAATCTAAAATCTTTGCTATTTAGGTATTTATGAAGATTATAAACATTTAATAATTCAATTCTTGTAAGAGGTTTTCTATCATAACTTTTGACATAATAATAAAACAATCTTAAAAATAAATAATTATCTGAATTATTCTTATGAATTTCTTTATAGATCTTATCTAATTCTTTTCTATCTGGTCTTCTATTATTTTTAAAAATGCCTGAATACTGTTTCAGAATTTTTAAATAATTAATCATAATATCAATTTTTTCTCTAGAACTTGAATCACCGCTGCCTGAATTTTTTTCAAGATTATTGAGTGCAGTATTTATCTTTGATTGATCATATAAAAATTGAGACTGATTCAAATATCTTAAACTATCATTAAAATACTGCTCAGCTGTTATATTAAGAACTTTCATACCAGGAGAAGCTCCGCTAAAGCATCCTGATATAAAAAAAACATTTATCAACAACAGACTAGAAACTAATACCAGGCGAATTCGATTTTGTACTAACATTACCCGCTCCATCTCTAAATTTAATAAATCCATCTTCTACAAGTGTCTTTAAAATTCCTTCTATTTTTTTAAATCTAAAATTATCACTTTCTTTTTTAAAACCAATTTCAACAAATTTATTAGCTTCAATAATAAAAAGGTATTGTATAATCGAAGATATACCTTCAGGTGCATCTCTATTTTTATCAAGATAAATATTTATAATATCAACTTTTGGTAAAAAATCTATGCTTTTTCCTAAATCATGAGCAACAATTTTCATTTGCTCATAAAGTTCTCTAGTATCTTCCCAGTCTTTAGCCATAATCATACCAGCATCAAGATCATATTCTATATCACCACTACCTTTACAATGATATATACTTGGTCTTTCTTTTGAATTTTCCATATCAATATTACAACCTTCTTTACTCAAAGAAGATATTACAATCACAGGGCAATTTAATTCAAGACTAAAAAGTTTAAGCTGAGTACTTATTTCTTCTACTTTAAATTTTTCATCATTATACTGTCCTGAAACCGGCATTTTTTGAAGATAATCAAAAAATATCACAATTTCATCAGTATTGTATTCTTGCATAGCATTATAAGCATAAGTTTTTACTCTTTCAAGAGTATCGTTTCTTGAACCTTCAATTACATAAAGTCTTTCCATGAAACTTTCCATCTTTCTCCAACCTTTTGCAAACTTAACTTCAAGTTCAGGATCTTTTGAAAGCTGTTTTCTCTGGAGAGTATCTGGATTAATCTGAGTTTCTTTTGCTAAAAGTCTATAAACAAGATTTTTTTTAGTCTGTTCCCATGTAATAAAAAGCACTGGAATATTATTTCTTGAAGCAAGATTTGTTGCAATCTCAAGAGTAAAAGTAGTTTTACCTCTTCTTGGTGCTCCTGCTATTCCGTAAAGAAAACCTTTTCTAAGTCCTGAAAGACTCTGATTAAGATCATTAAAAGGTCTTATATCATATCCAATCGTGAGAAGATCACCTTCTCGATTTCTTTTAGATATTTCCTGAGCAATATTCAAAAGTTCATCTTTAACTCTAGTAACACTTTTTTTAAGATGCTGTCTTTGAATATTTCCCAATTTCACAGTCTGACTACCAATAAAATCAATTATACTTTTTTTCTTATCTTTATCTTTTGAATCAGTAAATTCAAGTAAATCAATACCAATATTTCTAATAGTATCCATTGCTTTTCTATCTTTAAGAATGTCAATATATATTCTAACTTGAGCATATTTAACACTTTTTATTGCACGAACTTTTTCTAAAACCTCAGCAGCTTGTTTTTTTCCATTTGATAAAAGTCTTTCTTTTATAATGCTAGGATCTAAAAAATCAGGTTTTTCTGAAAAAGCAGCTTCTATGAGAGCAATAATATCAATTATATCTGGATTTGAAAAAAGCGATGTATTAAGACCATTTTGAAAACATTTATTCATAATAAAAGGATCACCAAGAATTCCTGCTACTATAAGTTCTTCTATTTCATTGTTTATTATATTTATATCAGTATCTTTAGCAATTTCTTTTTTTAAAATATCATAACTTTGTTTAAGACAAACATCACACATGCCACTTTCTAATTTTTCACTATCTTTGCCACATTTAACACATTTCATAAAACTTTCCTCCAGATAATGAAATCCATACATTTAAATTCTGTAAAAGTAAGAATACCATACATTATGAAATTTTTAAAGATGAAAAACAGTAAAGAGGTACATAAAGAGTTTTATGTTTTTTTATTCAAAATATATCTCAGTTGTATCATTGACTATATCATGCCATATTTTTTCATCATCAGCACTGATAATATTATTATCTCTTTCATTTTTTATTTTTAATTCTCTCTGAATACCTGGTGAAAGAAATATAATTATCTCTTTTCTTTCTTTTGTATTTCTCTTTCTTCTAAAAAGTTTTCCAAGAAAAGGCATATCTCCAAGAACAGGAACTTTTGTATAAATTTCTTTCATATCAACTTTTATAAGACCGCCAATTGCAACAACTTGTTTATCTTTCACCATAACCTCAGTATTTGCACTAATAGTATCGATTATAGGTTTGTTTGCTCCAGGAGACCAAGAATTAAAAGAACTTATCTCAGGACTTATTGTAAGATTTATAATATCTGAATCGCCAATTATAGAAGCTTTTACTCCAAGCTTAACACCAACTTCAACAAAATCAGTATTTGTGCTTATAATGCCATCAGATATAACTGATCTATCAATAGGAATTTTTTTCCCTACAAGTATATCTGCTCTTTTACCATCTTTTACAAATAACTTTGGATTAGAAATTATATTTACATCTTCTTTTTGCATCATAAGATTAAGAATTCCATCAAAATCATCATTATTTAATGTGGTAAGTTTAAAAGTTCCACCTGTTGTATATTGAGAAGAAGGAACATTTATATCAGCTTCAAATCTTTTAGTAGTACTGCCAATATTATTAAAATCTTTTTTAAGATTCCATTCAAAGCCATAATCATTATCTTGATTAAAAGAAACTTCAACAATTCTAGCTTCTATCATGATTTGAACAGGATTAGATTGCTGGGAAAAATTATCATAAAGATTCTGATATTTAAGCATATTTTCTGAAGAATCCTCAATTATTATCTTACCATTCTTAATATCTGTATATATTTTTCCACCATCCGATATAAAAGTAGAAAACATATCAGACATATCTTCAGTATTTTGAGGATTAACTTCAAATACTCTTATTTCACAAAATGTATTTAATGATATTATTGCAATCAATAACAGAATCAATATTCTTCTCATATATACTCCTTCAATCTCTTGGATTTTTTTTAACAATCTCCATTGCTTTAATAATTTCAGTTATTATATCGACTTTATACTGTATTTTAAGAAATTCAAGCTTTGTATAAGCTTCTCCCTTAACTGTTACAACATATTTTGCAGGAAGATTGTTTAATGCAAGAGCACAAATATCAAGAATGTTTTTTTCACTATTAACAATCTCATCATCTCTTGATACTATTTCTCGTACTTTTTCTATAATTATTTTTTCAATTATATTTTCAAGAAAATAATTCATTAAAATATCCTATAAAATATATTTATTTAAAAAATCATCGAACCACCAGCAAAATGCTGATCTGTATCATTATCATAATCTCCCATATAAGCATAATCAATTCTAAAATTAGGAGTTACACCCATTGAAAATCCCATATTGAAATTTCCATCTTTTGAACCAAATCTAAAAGTAAGATTATTTTCAATAAAAGTCTTTTCAAGTCCAATTCGAAATTCAGATTCATCGCCTACAGCTCCAGCAACTTTTTTACTATTGATTATATTATATCCATCAATAGCAAGAGTAGTTGTTTCGTCAATATGCATTGCAAAACCAAGAGTAAAAACAGTAGGAAGATCATAACTTGAGTCTTTTATAACATTATCAATTGTAAGCCCAATATCAAGAAATTCAGAAAACTCATATATCACACCAAATCCTAATGTGTTTTCATTAAAATCTACAAGTTTACCATTATCAGGATCAACATAATTTGAAAAAGATGTAAATCCAAGCTTAACGCCTGTAAGAACAGCTGCATTCGGTTGCCCAAAAAGATGTATTTTTCTTGCTACCCCAATTCTAAAATCAGATCTTTCAAAACCAAATTTATCTGAAGAAAATAAAATTCCAACACCAAAATTATAAGCTACAGTTGCTTCATTTACTGGCGGTTTTAATCTTCTTTCAAGATATTCACTAATAGTAAATCTAACATTCTGTTCTGTTTCAGTACTCTGAGCAGTAAAAGCAGCTCCATCATACTCAAGTTCATCTCTAAGATTTGCTTTGAGCATAACCGAACCTTCTCTTACTCCTGCACTGATTTTTGCAAGTCCTGCTGGATTATAAAAAACCCCTATAGAATCATCTGATATTGCAGAATAAGCTTCACCCATACCAATTGCTCTTACTCCATAATCTCCAAATCCTAAATTCCTTACACCCACTAAAGCAAAAACATTCGAAAACATAAGCGTGATTATCAAAACAATCTGGAATTTTTTCATATATTTCCTCCCTATTCCTCTTCTATATAAAGAATAATTTCCCCATTAATATTATTACACTCTATTTTAATCTTTCCTCCCTTTTCATCCTGAACTTTATAAATATTATTTCCAGGTGCTTTTACAGATTCATCTATATATCCTGAAAGCATAAGATCAAATATTGTTATATTAATATCTTCAGGATTATCTTTTCTATATTTCACCGCAGCATCAAGTATTTTTTTCATATTTTTAATATGTATGTTTTTCTCATCTTTTTTGAAATCTTCATTGTCTTCTTTAACATTTCCACTTGATTTTTTTTCTTCTCTTTTGACAATTCTTTCTGCCTGTCTTGAAAAACCAACATCTATTTTTTCTTTACCGACTATTTTCTTATTATATACAAGTGGTAAAACAGGAAATTTTGCTCTTTCTTTAACTGGGTTTATAGAGTAATCTGAAAGGATATTTTTCTGATTTATATCATTTCCATTATCTAATATATCAAGTATATTTGAATTTCCATAATATGCAGACCCCCCACCAAAATTATTAGTACTAGAAGTTGCTTTTACTTTACGAACAAAAATATTTTCTATATTTCTCTCGTTTTCATCAAAACCCATTACAAGAACCTGGTATCCCCACCATTCTCTTGGCTCTCCAAGAAGATATTTAGGGATTTTAGCTGTTATTGTATCATAACTTACAATATAAAAATCAGGAATAATTATATTACCAGATTTATAGAGTAATTTTGTCCTTATATCATTTATCTCATACTCAAGATAATTCTTGACCCATTCAGGATGAAGAGGATTAACCATAACAACACTTTCCCAAGCATTATGAGGATTTATACTACAATCACGACCCAAAAGAGTTTTGCTTTCCCCAGAATAAGGTTGCTGATCCTTATCTATATAAACATCTATAATAAATTGATCCCATCTACCAAAAAATTCAGTATTTCTTATAATTTCTTCAGCAAATTTAAATTTCATAAAAATATAATCACCTGCATCTTCAACAGTAAACTTTATTAGATCAAATATATTTCTTCTTGAAGAATCATAAATTCTTGGATAAGAATAATAACCAGGACCATATCCATCACCCACAACATCTTCAAATTCAAAAAGTATATCTCTAGAAATTGCTTCTGAAATACTTTTTTCTATAGGATTTACACCACATCCATTAAGAAAGATGATTAAGGTTAAAAATATTGATAATTTTATTAATTTCATCTTTTCTCCTAAAAGTTTGTAGAAACTGTTAATTTAAATTTCTTAAAAGTATCTTTATAATCTGAATAAAAATTTGTCTTATCAAAAGTATAGTAATTGTCATCCCAAGGTGGTGAATACCAAAACTGTACTTTTGTGCCATCTTCAGCTTTATAATTTATATCAGCATATACATGTTGTTTTTGAGTATCATCATTATATTGTTTCCACCAGTATCCAAATCTTCCTTTAAGCCTTGAAGTAAAAGAGTTTGACAAAACTGTTCTAAAAAACTTTTTATCTGGAAGATCTTGACCATATTCTCCTTTTTTTCCATAATAAAAAGTATTTTCAAGAGCAGTTGTCGAAGTCAAATCTATAGAATTCTCAAGATATACTGTCCACCATCTTTCTTCTTTATCACTGTCTGAATTAATAGAATCCCAACCTATTGCAGATTTTCCATAATCAAATCCAGTTTTCATATATATAGTATCTGTAGCATTCCATGCAGTACTACCCCAAACACCCATACCTCTAAATGCATTATTTGCTTTATTTAATTTATCATTATCTTTTTCTGACCAAACACCCATTTCCACTTTAGTAGAATTTGCAGGATTTACAGTCGCATATATTTTAAGTTCATTTTTATAATAACCATCTTCGTCCTTAGCAGGATCTTTTTTTATAGTATTAAGTATATCTGCTTTGAATCTATCAGAAAATGTACCATATATATTAAGTTCAAATTTATCTGCATCATAATTATACCAAGAATCAGTATTATCATATTTATCCCACCACACTTTAAGATAATTCAATTTAACATAAGCACTTTTTCCCTCACCAAAATCCATAGAATATGTATTGTTCAACTCAAAAAATCTTTCTCCATATTTATAAGCATTTCCCCATTTGTAAAACCATTCATCTCTACCTGAAAAATAACCATCATTCTGAAAAGCATAATAATAATCAGGAGCATAATACAATGCGAAATTTTCTTCAAAATTATAAAAAGTAAGATCAGAACTCAATTTATCTCTTTTATAACTTGCTGTAAGTCTTAAACCACTTTCTGATAAATTCTCATCAATATTAGCACCATCATTGCTTTCATTCTTCATCAAAGACAAAGTTGATGAAAAACTATATTGAGAATTTTTAATAAATTCAAAATCCATACCTCTTACACTTTTAAATTTAACTTTATCAGAATCATTATCTATAAATGATTGAATATAAAAACCACCAACAGTCAACGAACCATCTGGTAATACATCTTTAGGAACTTTGTATCTTGGTCTTAAAGCAAGAAGAGTATCAGATGAACCATTTCCTGAACTATGCAACTGATAAGCTCCAGCAAAATACGATGTATCTTTATTAAAATTGCCATCTACTTCTACTCCAGAACCTTTTGAATAACCAAGTTTTGCATGCCAAGGATTATTAAGAAGTCCAACTGAATCATCTAATGAAGAAAAACTTTCTTTAAAGAAAAATCTCATATTAGATTTTGGAGCTTTCAATTTATAGTGCATAGATTTTATTTTAAGATAATTTGAATCATCATAATCTATTTTATCTCTATATTTAACAGTATCACTCACCTCAACTGTACCACCACCTGGAATAGAAACTTCATGAGTAGATATAGTTTCAGTTACAAAACCATCAAATTTTGGTTTTGAACTATAATCAGTTAATCCATTTTCCATATTCATATAAAACTCAGATTGTGATGAAGGTTTTGAAATAAGCTCAAGAGAAACTTCATGAAACGGGTCATGCCATCCTGTTTTTGATGAATCACCAGTTTCTTTTCTAACAGTATATCCAAGTTCTGAATAATATGAACCATATATTTTAAATTTTTCATTGTCATCTTTAAGATTATTTTGACTTTCTTCAAGTTTTTTTACTCTATCTTCAAGATTACCTACTCTAATTCCCAAAGCTTCCAGTTCATCTTTAAATTCAGTTGAAAGTTTCCTTATAGTAGCTGCTTCTTTTGCATCGATAAATCCGCCTGATGTTTGAACATCTCTAACTCTATCCAATATTTTTGCAATAGTAACTGCCATTTCATATCTTGTGATAGTTAAATCCCCTTTAAAAAAACCATCAGGAAATCCACCCATATATCCTTTATCAATAAGTTCATTTACAGCTTCATAAGCCCAATGTTCTTTTGGAACATCTGAAAAAGGATTGGAATATATTATAACTGAAGTGAATATCAGTAATAAAAGCAATGCTTTAATTTTCACTAAACTCTCCATTTGTTTGATTACTTAAGTGAATTATCGGAATAGTTGCAAAATTGAATTAAAACTTTAACTTTGAAATTACCTGTTACCACATTTAAATTTTTAATTGAAATAAATTTTTAAATCGATATTGGCTTGTCATTATGACTTCGCCAAAATATATGCTTTGACATAATATGACTTTAGCATAGATTGCTGACAAGTCACAATGTGACAAGTCAGCGTTTTTGAGCTTTGCTCAAGTTTTAAACCTAGTTTTACTTGTAAAACTACATCGTGCATTCATGCACCAACTACTTCACCATTTCACTATCTCACCGATTCATCTGTCACGACTTAACCTTCATCTAACTATCAAAACAGAATTTTTTCCTCCAAATCCATCTTCTTCAAATTCTAAAGCTTGTGGATCTGAATACCACTTTGATTGATTTACTATGAAAAAATAAGTATATTTTCCAGGTTCAATATAATAACTTCCTTCCCATTTGCCATCACCATCATGATCGGTAAGATTAAAAACATCTGTTTTCCATTTCACAAATTCACCCGTAACACTTATACTTTTCGCTTCCTTATCAATAAAACTAAAATAAGTTACATCTAATTTTTCTTCAATAGGAATATCTTTTATAGATTTATCAATATTAGATTTTTCAAGTTCTGCTGTAATACTTTTTGAATTATATTCAAAATAAGAATTATCAAAATTACCATCTTTTATAATACTTTCATTTTCAGGGTCTATTATCCAATCCCCATTATCAATAACAAATTTATACTGATATTTTCCAAATCCTATTTTTACTGAAGTTGTCCACATATCATTGTTTTTTTGAAGAATATTTTCAGTAGATGACCAATTATTAAAGGAGCCTGCTATTGATACAGATTTATAGTTTTTATCTTTTAAAGAAAAAATCACACCATCGCTTGTAAAGTCAACTTTTGAATAAACTGTAAAAAAAGTTTGTATAATTATAAAAATTGATAAAAATAATTTTTTTTTCATATTAAATACCTTGTTTTGTGTATTCAAACCTGTTTATTAGTATTACAAATAGTATAACATAAAGTCAATGTTATATAAATACAGTATGTTAAGCGTATAAAAGCTTTACAAAAAAAATCTACTTGGTAACTTAAGTGAACGTTGCGAAGCATATAATATACGGATGTATTATAAGTGAACGAAGGTAAAATAGGCTGTTGAAAAAAGTAAAAAGAACAAACATTGATACAAAATAGGGTCTGTGGCGAATTCCAAATTTAGCTTGCATAGGTCGGCCTGACCATGCTGTTTGATTTTAAAGTTAAGTTTTGAAAAAAAGAAAAAATCACTTTTTCAACAGACTCGAAAATACCGAATGAATGTTTTTTTGCGTTAATGTAATTAAAAAAGTTATATATTTTGGTTACCGGTAATTGACTCTGACAGCTTTTTTTACTATTATATTGGAACTTGTATATACCCTGCCATATTTTTACAGATATGGCTAAAAATACCCACAGGGAGGAAAAATGAAATATTATGAATTCATGTTCATACTGCGATCAGAGTTAGAAGATACAGTCAGAACAGAAACAATTTCAAGAATTAATGAACTTCTTGAAAAAAATTCTTTTACAAAAGCAAAAGAAGAGCACATAGGTATTCAGAGATTATCTTATGAAATACTTAAACAAAAAAGTGGAGATTATTATCTTTACTTTGTTACTACTGAAGGTACTGAAAGTGTTAAGGAAATAAGTAAAAATCTTAATATAACTCCAAATATCCTTCGTTATATCTTCATAAAAAAAGAAGGTTTTAAATTCGAAGCTGAGGCTTAATTTCTTATGAGTGATATTAACAAAGTCATATTAATTGGAAGATTGACAAGAGATCCTGAAATAAGATATACAAATTCAGGAACTCCAGTAGTTACAATTTCTCTTGCAGTCAACAGAAAAACTTCTTCTGATAATGCAGTAGATTTTATAGATATTGTTCTATGGAAAAAACTCGCAGAACTTTCTAATAAATATTTAAAGAAAGGTTCTCAGATAGCTGTTGATGGAAGATTACAGGTTCGTACTTACGAATCTGATTCCGGCAAAAGAAAAGTATACGAGGTTGTAGCTTCTTCACTTCAATTTCTTGACAAAGTTAATAAAATTGAAAAAGAAAACAGTTTAGATTCGGGTCAGAAATTTTCTGATGATATAAATAATGATACAGAGTTTTTTAATAATTTTTCAGATAATGATGAAATACCATTTTAACAAGGAGGAATAATGTTTTTTAAAAAGAAAAGAAAAAAAGTTTGTTTATTCTGCAAAAATCCTGCAATTGAAATAGACTATAAAAACATAAATACACTTAAAAAGTTTGTTTCAGACAGAGGAAAAATATTACCAAGAAGAGTTACTGGTACTTGTGCAAAGCATCAGAGAAAAATTTCTCTTTCAATCAAGCAGGCTAGAAATATCGCACTACTTCCTTTTACAAACGAATAGTTTTTATTAAAATAAAAAAGCTACAGATTTTTTCTGTAGCTTTTTTTCAATACATTTAAATATCAGAATAGCTCATAACCGGAGGATACAATGCAGGTAATCATATTAAAAGATACAAAAAATATTGGCAAAACCGGAGAAATAAAAAAAGTTGCTGATGGTTATGCTAGAAATTTCCTTATACCAAATGGTATTGCTATTGCTGCTACTCCAACAAATATAAAAAAACTAAAAGAACAACAAAATGTTGATAATGCTAAAACCAATAAAGAAAAAGAAAAAGCAATTAATATAAAAAATAAAATTGAAAAAAATCAATTGATTATAACAGCTAAAACTGGAGAAAGCGAAAAATTATACGGTGCAATAACTAATAAAAACATTTCAGAAGAAATTGAAAAAAATTTTTCAGTAATAGTTGATAGAAAAAAAATTATATTAAAAGAACCTATTAAAACTCTAGGGAAATTTTCAGTAAAAATAAAATTATATGAAGATGTCGAAGCAGACCTTAATTTGAAAATAATTGGGGAACAAGCTTAATGAAAGAAATACCTCATAGTATTGATTCTGAAAAAGCTGTTCTAGGAAGTATTCTTTTAGATAATCGTAATATAAGATTAATATCTGACAAACTAAATAAAGAAGACTTTTATAGTAATGCAAATTCTATTATTTTCAAAACAATGCTTGAGATAGATTCACACGGAGATTCAATTGAACCTCTTATATTAAAAGAATATCTTTCAAATAAAGATCTTTTGTCTAAAACAGGCGGTCTTGAATACATTAACTCTTTACTATCTTATTCTATATCGGCTAAAAACATTGAAACCTATGTTAGAATTTTAAGTGAAAAATCAATATTAAGAGATCTTATAAATATATGCTCTGATATTTCTGAGGATTGTTTTAATTCTTTCGACTCGGCTGAAATATTTGATAAAGCAGAAAAAAATCTTCTGGATATAATCAGAAAATCTTCACAACAAGGTTTTATTCCTGTCAAAAATATAGTTAATAATGTAATTGAAATAATCGAAAAAGCTTATGATAATAAACAAAACATCGTAGGCATACCTACAGGTTTTATTGACTTAGACAGATATACAGCTGGATTTCAGCGTTCTGACCTTATAATACTGGCTGCCAGACCTGCAATGGGTAAAACATCTTTAGCACTTAATATAGCAACAAATTCTGCTATACAATACAATATTCCAGTGGCTTTATTCAGCCTTGAAATGTCAAAAGAACAACTTGTGCAAAGAATAATTGCTAGTGAAGCCGAAATAGATCAGGATAAATTAAAAAGAGGTAATCTTTCAGAAAGTGATTTTTCAAAATTAGTCATGACTGCTGGAAAAATCTTTGATGCTCAACTTTATATAAATGATTCTGGTTTTCTTTCTATAAATGAACTTAAAGCAGCATCTAGAAAAGTTTTTATAGAACATAATATTCAGATGATAGTTATTGATTATTTACAATTATTGTCAGGGTCACCAAATTCAAAAGAAAGTAGAACTCAGGAAATTGCGGAAATTTCTAGAAACCTTAAGGCTCTTGCAAAAGAACTTAATATTCCAATTATTGCATTATCACAGTTATCTCGTGCTGTTGAATCAAGAAATGATAAAAGACCTATGCTTTCAGATCTTAGAGAATCAGGCTCAATCGAGCAGGATGCTGATATGGTAATGTTTCTTTATAGAGATTCTTATTATAATCCAGATTCCAAAGAACCAAATGTAACTGAGCTTATTATAGGAAAACACAGAAATGGTTCTGTTGGATCATTAAAATTATTTTTTAAAAAAGAACATACAAAATTCAAAAATCTTACAATCAGACCTTAATATTAATACTGAATATTCATTTCATCCAATATAGTTCTTGCTTCTTGAGATACAGGTGAATAATAATCTATAGATATAACTTGTTTTAAATAAGATTCTGCAAGATTCATATTATTAAGACTTCTATATATTTTCGCTATTTTCAGATATATTTCTTCTTTTTTTATATTGATAATCCCAAGATTTGAAAAACTAGATAAAGATGAATTCGAATGATTTTCAAGAACAAATTTAAAATTATCTAAAGCTTTCTGTTTAGAATTTATTTTATAGAGAATATTTCCTTCAAGCAATTTTACAAGTACATCGTTTTTTTCTAAATTAACAAGTAGTTTGCTATTTTCATAAGCTTCATTAAACCTTTCAAGCTCATATTCGCAAGCTATTCTTATATAGTATAGCGAAGAGTCGAATTCAAATTTTAATCCATGTAATACTCTTCCTAAGGCTTTTTCATATTCTTTATTATTATAATAATTTAATGAAACTTTGATAATTGCTTCATTTCTAACTTTGTTATAAATAGTAGCATTTTTGTAAGCTGAAATTTCCTCATATATCTTCTGTGCAGCTTCCTTATTACCAGATTTTTCTTCAAGCAATGCACATTTATATTTAAGAGATAATCTTTCAGGTTCAATTTCAACAGCTTTTTTTAAAGACATCATAGCTTCAATCTGTTTATTTTGTCTGAAAAATATATCAGATTTCAATATATTAATTAAATTGAAATCATTAGATGAATAAGCAGATTTACTTAATTCTTCAAGAATCTTATCATTTCTATTATTAAGATTTTTTTTGTTAGAAAGGTCCTGAATATCAGTGTTTACATTATAATAATACTCTAATGCTCGATAAAAATAAACTATTGATTTAAAATCCTTTGCATGACCATTTACAGTTTTAACTGTTTCGTATATAAAACCTTCTGTATTCCATAATTTTTTCAAATCATTAAAAATATTTGTAAAAAATCTATAATATTCATCTGCATTAAAAAAATACTTTTTTGTAAATGTCTTTTCAAATTTATTATCAAATACAACCATATCAAGTGTAAATCGCATTTTATTCAAGAGATTTTCTTCTTCTCTTGATAATGCAATCAAATATGATGATTTAATATTTACAGATTCAAAACTCTGATTATATCTTGATGAATCAGGGACAATAGCTTTTACAATTTTTAATTCATTGAAAGCTTCTGCAAACTTTTTCTGTCTATAAAAACTTATTGCTTTGTCATAAAAAGGTCTTGCTATTTCTTCTCTTACATTAAGATCATTCTCATCAAAAAAATCTATATCAGTTATATTAAACTCAGGATTAACTTTAGCAAGCAAAAATGAATCTTCTGATAAATCACTTTCCATACGGGAATATATATCCTGAACAATATATCTATCCCAATATTCTTTTAAGTTTGAACCGTTTTCTCTTATTTGAAATTGAATAACAAAATCAGCATTAAGTTCTTTTAAAAGTCTTTCACGCATATTATTAGAATTCATAATATCATTAGTATTCATATTAAACTTATTTAAAACATTAATAATCGAATATGCATCAATAAATTCATACTTTGTTCCTAACGGTTCAAGAACATGAATACTAGAATGCAAAAAACCACTAGAAAAAATATTAAAAAATCTATTAACTGAATAAGTTTCAGGAGGAAGAATTGCTACTCTTCGAATTTTGTTTTTTTTAATAATATTAGTTGGTGTATTTATAGCTTTATCATTTATAATCTGTTTTTTGTCTTTTACTTGAGAAAATTCTTGATTTTCTTCTTGTTTTTTTGTTTTCAAACTTTCAATTTTAGACAACATATCATTTAACTTATCAACTGTAACATGAGAGTTTTTATTAACTTCAGTAACAACTTTAGGATCACTCTTTTTATTTTCTTCATTGTCTACTACAATATTGATAACATCATTTTTAATTTCAGTGTTTTCCTTTAAATCATTCTTGATAATTTCAGAAAATTCAACAGACATATTTTCTTTGTCTTTTTCATTTTTAATTTTATTACTTTCTTTTTGGTTTATTTGTTTGAAAACTTCTTTTTTAACAACTTCATTTTCAATTTTTTCATTAAATTTTTTCCCATCATTTGAAATAGTGTTATTATTTGAATTTTTATTTTCAATAACTATTTCTCCTTTTTTTTCATTTTGTATTGTTTTTTCAATTTCATTGCTTGAACCAACATCTTTTATATTTTGTTTTAAGTTTTCAGTCTTTTTTTTACTATCAATATTTTGATTATTTAAAGTGTTTTCTGATGCAATATTCATTTTTGAATCCAATTCCAATTTTATATTATTAAAATGAAGTATTCCAAAAATAAAAATAGTGAAAATAAATATAAAACCTAATGCTAAACCATATTTAATTCCATTCGGCATTCCAGATTTATTCTTATTTTGGGAAAAATCAGGTTCTGATATTTTAAGTTTTTTATTAATAAATTCCATTATTAATGAATTAGAATTAACCGAAGAATGATTTTTTAATTCAATTAGTTTTTCATTTACTATAGCATCAGAAAACACATCCAATGTTCTCAAAGCTGTCAATTTAATATTTTCATCACTATCGTTTTTAATTACATCAGCAATCATTGGAATAGTAAGAGAATTTTTTATTTCTCTTAAAGCAAAAAGAGCACTTTCTCTCTGCCAGATGGCATTGCTTTTTAACATTTTATCAAAAGTATCAATTACAACATTAATATCAAATTTAGCAATAAGTTTTGCAGCATTTGCCTGAACTCTATTATTTGAATCTCTTACTAGGGGTGTTACAATCTCAATAATTTTATCACTTTGTAATAACTCAAGTCCCTCTATTGCATTAGCTCTAACTCTTGAGTCTTTATCATTAATATACTTAGCGATTATAGGAATTATTTTTTCATCTCTAAAATATCCCAAGTTTTTAGCTATTGTTGCTTTTACATAATCATCTTGTTCTTTTTCCACTAATTCTAGTATCAAAGGTAGTGTTTCCATATCACCAGTTTTAGCAGCTACTTCAACAGCTCGTAACCTTTTCCTGGAATCTGGATTATTAAGATATTTTTTTAGATTTTTAAGATTTATTTTTCGATCTTTTTCTTTTACAGTCTTTGATATAGATTCTGAATAATTATCTTTATTAATATCAGAAGAAAAATTCTTTTTAATAAAATATTTTAATTCTTCTTCCCCTTCTCTTAAAGCTTTTTTAATAATATCATGACTTTCAATAGTATTTATATCAATAAGTTTTTTTAAAGCAATTTCTTTTTCATCAAAATTACCATCAAAGAGTTTTATTTCAAGTTTTTTAAGTTCTTTTAGTTCAACCATTTTTTCACCTTAATATGTTGATGATAATAATTTGATCATGTTATTTGCAAGTCTGTAATATTTTGTATTTTCAGGTGCTGAATTAGCTATTTTTTTAAAAGTTACTAATGCTTCAGGAAAATTACCAATTTTAGAAAGAAGTTCACCCTTTAAATAAAGAGCTTCATATAATTCAGAATTTAGTATTATAACTTTATCAATGTATTCAAGACTTTTTCTATATTCATTATTATCTGAATAAATTTTTGCTATAGAATATAAATATTTAAAATTAGCTGGTTCTTTAATAGACTTTTTAGTTAATTCCTTTATAGCCTCGTCTTTTTTTCCTTTTGAAATAAGTTCTTCTATATAAATATCTTCTTTTTCATTCCGTTTGGTATCACTTTGTTTTTCTCCACTAACTTCCATTATTGTAACAGTTTTATTAAGTAAATAATCAATTTTTTCAATATATTGAGACGATTTTTTGGAATCAACTTTTAAAAACCATTTTCTTGCAGTAAAATACCTTTTTAACTCAATATAACATTTTCCAATCTCAATTTTAATTTCTTCATTATAAGGCTGATTAACAAGAATAGATTTATAAAGCTGAATCTTTTTTATTATATTATTTTCTCTTTCTGCCATAAGTATAATTTTTTTTATTGTGCTTGACTCTGAAATATCTATAAACCCATTATTGTCTCTTTTTACTTCTTCAACATAACTATTCTTAGTAGTTTCTTTCAAAAGATAATTATAAAATTTGCTGTTTTCAGCATCAAATTTTTTAAGAATTTCGATAATTTCTTTACATTTTTCAATATTTCCAAAGCTAGAGTAAATATGTATTCTTTTTAAATTTATTGTTAAAAAAGCTTTATCATATAACTCTGGTCTAATATCAAGATCATTTAAAGATAAACTAAAAGTTGAAGTCAATATTATTAATAAATACAAAGCCAAAATTATCTTTTTCATCAATTTACTCCTGTTATTTTATCTTATCTGCAATTTTTTTTATAATTTCACTTGCATAATCATAATACAATTTTTCTACATCATTTTCAATGTATGATTTCATATATTTATCTGCATTTTTATAATCTTTAAGAATCATATAACAATTCCCAATATAAAAATCGACAAGAGTAAATTCAGAATTTAATTTTTTAACATTTAAATAACATTCCAAAGCATTAAAATGCTCTTTTCTAAATTCATAACAAGTACCTAATTGAAAATGAGGCATATAGGATCTTGCATCAAAATCCAAACCTTTTTTTAAAACAACAATTGCTTCATCAATTTTTTTCATTCTGATATAGGAATCTGCCAAAGAAAAATATGCTAAATTTGTATCATAATTCCATTTGACATATATTTCATTTATATCACCATCAGCTTTTGAAATAATTGCTTTTTTAAAAAATTCAACTGCTTTTTCATTATCATTCCGTCTGGAATATATCATGCCCAAACCATGCAAAACAATGCCGTTTTCAGGGATAATATCAGTAGATTTTATAAAATTTTCTTCTGCTTTTTCCAAATCTCCTATTTTTAAAAACAAAGATCCTAGGCTATAAAACCCCCACGGATTGTCTGGATTATCTTCGGTAAATTTTCCAGCTTCTTCAATTGCTTTTTTTATTTCATTAGGGATTTCGCTTTTATCATTCCGTTTGGAATCAGAAGAGTTATTTTTTTTATCTTCAACATTCAAATCATTTTCTAAATTATTTATTCTTTCAATTATTTTTTCATCTGGATTATATTTTTCTAAAATAATATGCTTTTCTTTTTCAAATTCTTCATTCAAATTAAGAAGTTTATATATCTGTAAAATATTCATCCTTAAATAAATATCATCAACTATTGTATTTCTTATACTTTCAAACTTTTTTAATGCATCATTAACTTTGCCAGATACCATGTAAAAAATACCTTGATAATATAAAAAATAAGCTTTTGTATCACCACTCATAACATTCATTTTTTGATATTTTTCAATAACTTCACCCATTTCTGAAATCTTCTCTAATTTTAAAAGTAATCTTAAATACTCAAGAATAAAAAGATCATCATTCACATCTAATAGCTGATCTTCAATTATTCTCAAAGATTCGGAAGTTTTTCCCAATTCATCAAGTATTCTAGTTAAAAGAAGAACTTCTTCGCCTCGAGGTTTTTTTATAATATCTAAAGTTTTAAAAAGTATTTCGGCAGCTTCGTATAAATTACCAGTATTATAGTAATATACAGCTTTATAAAATATTAATTCATTATATTTTGATATAAATTCAATATTTTCCTCAAGTACTTTATTTAAAACATCATTTCTTCTGTTATTAACAGCTTCTTTAAATTTCAATTCTAACAACTTTATAAAACTCCTTTCAAAAATCTCATAAAGTGGGTGATTAGGATCTTCACAGAGTTGTTTTCTAAAAGCTTTTATATAATAATCAAAGTTATCATCCTTAATATTGTCATAATTAACATAGACTGGAATAAGTTCACTTGAAACACCTGATTTTCTTAGTAAAAAACTTTCATTTTTTACTAAATGTATTTTTTTTTCGGTATTTATAATATCTTTTAATAAATCTATAAAATCAATTATTTCATAATTTATTACAGGTTTAATATATTCATATCTAAAAAAATTATTTTTATTAATATATAAATTATTTTTCCTTCTACTAGTAATTTTATATATGCTAATGTAACCGTTATATACAAAACCTGCAAAAATAATTTTATCTTTTATACCTTCTGGAATAATGTAAATTTCATTTTTCAAACTCATCGAATTGTTTTCAATTATTATAACATTGCTCATAAATCTTTCTCCAAAATGTAATTTCTAAAAACTATATTTTTTATTAAAAATCTTCTTCCCTGTTTTTTAATAAGATCAATCTGCATAATCCTTTTTAATACTGAACCACATGCCCCTGTACTAATATTCATAAGGTTTGATAGTTCTGAAATAGTCAAACCATTATCCTTAGAAAGCGATATCAACAGAAGAATATATCTAACTTGATTTTTACCTCTGCATTTTGATATATAAGTATTTAACAGATCTGATATTCTATATTCATCAATAGAATTTTGATTTTTTTTACTATCAATATATAATGATAATTCTCCATAATATAAGTAAAATAATTCATCTTTTTCACATTCGACATCTTCAAAAGATAATTTGCAAAACAAATTTTCTTTTTTTATAAATTGTCTAAAATAATCAATATTTTTAAATTCAAAGAATACATTGAAAGATGAATTTTCTCCTTTTTTTATAATATGTTTAATTGTATTATCAACTTCTAATTTAAAATTTCTCCTATCTTCATAAAAAAAATCAATATCTCCTATAAAAAAATGTTTTATTTTTAACTTTTCTCCCAATAAAAATAAAACATCCCAAGCTTTATTAAAATTATCTACTCTTGAATTTTTATTATCTATAATTTCTTTCATCAAACATAATATTTTTTCATCGAAATTTAATTTTAATAAAAAATTATACAATTGACCTATAGTATTTATCTTTAATTTAGTTCTAATGAATTTTCTAAATATCTTTACAAGAGTAAATTGATAAAAATGTTCAAATGTATAAAAAGAATTTGTAAGATCTATATAAATAAAATCATTTTCATTAATTAACTCACTTTTTAAAAAATATGAAATATAGTATCCATAATATGAGTTAATCCAATTTATGGGATTTTGTGACTTTAAAAAAACATTCAATTCTCTATTAAACAACATAGTATTAAAATTATCAGAATTAGGTTTAATTATCAAGCTTTTCAATTTATTTAAGTTATAATAGTAAACAACACTCAATTGAATTAATTTATTGATTAAATAAATAAAAGTTAAAGTTTTTATTTAATTTTACCGATTTGAATAGAGTCCACTTAAAAACAAATTATAAAATTTATTTATGGACTTTAGTTGATGCTTAAAAATTTTAGTAGGGGGTGGCTTATGTTCTGTCCTAAATGTAAAAAAAATGACAATGACTGGACTATCGAGGATACTCTTATAATTCACAACAAATGTAAATATAAAGCAAGAAATCGTGAATTTTTGGATTATCTTAGAGTACTTGGTTGTTAATCAAAATTTGTAATTAAACCTAAGATTTAAATAAAAAAAAGCTTACATTTAAAGTAAGCTTTTTTTATTTAAAGTGAAATTGAATTTAATCTAAAAGACCCATAACAAGTTTTTTTTCTCCAATATCCTCAAAGTCCACAAGCATCATCTTCATACTTCCAGAATTGATTATTTCTTTAACAGTACCTTCTTTTCTCCATATTTCATGGTATATTTTCTGAAAAATCTGATATTCCTTATTTGTTCTATAAATATCAACATATTCTTTTTTCTTTTTTTGTTTTTTACGATTGATTCTACTAATAATATTTTTCTTAACATTAGCTTTCTTTATTAATCTCTTCTTTTCCTGAAGTCTTGAAAGACCTAATCTATGAAGTTTTCTTCTTATTGATATTGAAGTCACATCAAAGTAAACTGATAATTCTTCATCATTCATTTTCATAAAGTTTTTTCTTAAAAATTCTTCTTCTTCATTATTCCATTTTTTTTGTTTCTGTCTTACACATCCTAGTCTTGATAATTTTCTTTGAATAGCAATTACAGTTACACCAAATTTTTTTGACAATTCAGTATTAGGAATCACTTCAAAGGATTTTCTTAAAAATTGTTCTTCTTCCACCGTCCAACGTTTAATATTAGCCAATCCGAACCCCCTCTCGCTTAGTTTTTTTTTAGTTTCTCAAAAAAACACTCGTCTGAAAATCAACATTTCCAGACTCTATTTTTATTTTTATAATTTTACCTTTTTTACCTTCGACCGTCAAATCAAATTTATCTATATAAGAAATTATTTTTTCATCAAAATTCATAGTTTCGACTTTTTTCAATTTATTATCTTCAAGTAAAATATTGTATTTTTCACCATCTTTACCATCTCTATACTCAATATTATTCTCTCCAACAGAAATAATTTCCTTTGAATTTTTTAATTCTTCAACAACAAATCTCATAGCATTTTTTGCATTATTTAAATCTGTAATTCTTATTTCAGCTTTTTTCTCCCCTTTAGAGCCTACTATCTGCCATGAAAGCATAACAACAAGTAATCCTAATATAGCAAGGACTATAACAAGCTCAACTATTGTAAAACCATTTTTCTTTTTAAAAAACACAATCAACTCCTATTACAATCCTGTCATTTTCCAGCATTGTATATTTTTTATCATATTCATTTTCATTTATATACCCCAAAGTAAAGTTATAAGCTCCTTTATATTTATGTTTTATAAAAAAAATAAGATTATCTCCATTAAATTCTATACCTAATCTTGTTTTTTCATCAAAATCAAAATTATATCTTAAAAGTATAAAAAAAGAATCTGCTTCATTTGTCAATAAATCATAACCACCAAAAAAAGCATTTCCGCCAATTTTTCCAGAAAAATTATAACCAAAACCAAAATTATCTTTTAATACATATAAAGAATTGTAATTAGAATTATCAGTATCAAAAAGAATTCCCAATGTGTAAATATTTCTAAACATATAATCAGCAATGTTGATTTTAATTGAATAAATCATATCAGGCTCTTTAAGATTATCTTGAGAATAAAATTTTTTTAAAAGTCCAAATTCAATAAGCTCAGCTGATCTAAAATTATAATAAAGAGAGTATATATTTTCCTTATTATTGTTAATTTCATACTGTCTAGAATAAAAACCAAAATCAGCTGTAGCTTCTTCAGCATAAGTATAACCAGGTAGAAGTAATCCATTACTATCTGGATACTTAACTTCTATTGAATAAGAAAAAAAGCAAATGTTAATGAAAAAGATTATAAATAATATTTTTTTTATCATAAAATGAATTATAATTAAAAATCCCTCACCTTTCAAGCTTTAAAAAAATTTTTTAATTTTTCAAAGAAATTTCCAGAATCTGGATGGTTTTTTCCAGAAAGGGAATCTGAAAATGTTTTTAAAAGTTCTTTCTGTTTTTTATCCAGCCCTACAGGCATTTCAATATTTACTTTAACATATAAATCACCCCGTCTGGAAGAAAAAGGTACTCCTTCACTTTTTATTCTAAAAACTTTCCCTGGTTGTGTTCCTTCTGGGACAGTCATAGTTACTTTATTTCCCTGCATAACCGGAACAGTTATTTTATCTCCCAAAACCGCACTTGTAAACTTAACTGGAATTTCACAATATATATCATATCCTTCTCTTCTAAAAAAAGGATGTTCTTTAACTTTAACAAAAATTATAAGATCTCCAGCTGGACCATTATTAGGACCAATATCTCCACCACCTCTTACTCTTACTTTCTGTCCTTGATCAATACCAGCAGGAATCTTTACTTTCATTTTTTCTTTTTTTTCCTGAACACCTTTGCCATGACATTGAGCACACACTTCTTCTATTATCTGTCCTTTTCCACCACATTGAGGACAAGTTGAGGATACACTAAAAAAACCCTGTGATCTCATCACTTTACCTTTACCATGACATTGAGGACAAGTTTTAAGTTTTGTTCCTTCTTTAGCACCAGTTCCATGACATGGTTCACAATATATATCTCTTGGTATTGTAATTGATATTTCTTTACCAAATACAGCTTCTTCAAAATCAAGTTCAATTTCAGTCTTTATATCTCTTCCTCTTCTTGCTGATGCTCTTCTACCGGCATTTCCACCAAAACCACCTTCTCCAAAGAAAGCATCAAATATATCTCCTATTCCTCCAAACCCAAAATTTTCACCACCGCCAAAACCATGACTATTAAAATCAAATCCATTCATTCCATTCATAGAATGACCAAACTGATCATATTGCTGTTTTTTATTTGAATCAGAAAGAACTTCATAAGCTTCGCTAACTTCTTTAAATTTATCTTCTGCTTCTTTATTACCTGGATTAACATCAGGATGATATTTTCTTGCGAGTTTTCTATAAGCTTTTTTTATCTCATCCTGACCAGACTGCTTGTCTATTTCAAGAGTTTCATAATAATCTCTTTTTGCCATAATACCTCACCTCTTATTTTAATATAAATCAATTGAACTCTCTGAACTAAATTTGTATTCAGAGAGTTCAATTGACTTAATGAAAGGCAGATATATTTAATCTGCCCTTCATATTCAGTCATATTATTACTTTTCTATTTCAGCATCAACTACTTTTTCTGAATCATCAGATTTTTCAGTGTTTTCAGTGTTGCCCTGAGGACCTTGCTGTTGTTGTCCTTCCTGAGGATTTGTAGTTTTATACACTTGTTCAGCAAGCTTATGAGAAGCTGTCATAAGTTCTTCTTTTTTCGCTTTTATTTCTTCAACCGTACCAGTTTCCTTAATCTTTTTAAGTTCTTCGATAGATTTTTCAATAGCTTCTCTATCAGAAGCCTCAATCTTATCTCCGTAGTCTTTTAAGCTTTTTTCAGTAGAATAAATAAACTGATCAGCTTCGTTTTTAACTTCTATACTTTCTTTTTTCTTTTTATCTTCTTCTTCAAACTGTTTAGCTTCTTCCATCATTCTATTTATTTCGTTATCAGATAATCCATCAGATACATTTACTTTAATTTTCTGCTCTTTTCCTGTTCCATTATCTTTTGCAGAAACATTCAATATACCGTTAGCATCAATATCAAATGATACTTCTATCTGAGGCATTCCTCTAGGTGCAGGTGGAATACCAACAAGATCGAATTTAGCAAGAGTTTTATTATCATGAGCCATTGCTCTTTCACCCTGAAGAACATGAATACTTACCGCAGGTTGATTGTCATCAGCTGTCGAGAAAGTCTGACTTTTTTTGGTTGGAATAGTAGTGTTTCTTTCTATTATCTTTGTAAACACTCCACCTAAAGTTTCAATACCAAGAGAAATTGGTATTACATCAAGAAGAAGTACATCTTTTATATCTCCTGCAAGAACAGCACCCTGTATTGCAGCACCAATTCCAACACATTCGTCTGGATTAATACCTTTGTGAGGTTCTTTGCCAAACATATTTTTAACTAATTCTTGAACTGCTGGCATTCTAGTCTGTCCACCAACCAATATTACTTCAGAAACCTCTCCCATGCTCCAACCAGCATCTTTCATAGCCTGTTCAATAGGTTTTTTTGTGCTTGTTACAAGATCAGAAACTATACTTTCAAGTTTAGCTCTTGAAAGATTCAAATCCAAATGCTTTGGTTCACCATTAACTGCTGTAATATATGGAATATTAATATTAATTTGCATTGTCGATGAAAGCTCGATTTTAGCTTTTTCAGCTTCATCTTTAAGTCTCTGCATAGCTTTTAGATCATTTTTAAGATCTATTCCGTTTTCTTTTTTAAACTCATCATTCATCCAATTCATTATAGCATCATCAAAATCATCTCCACCAAGTTTTGTATCACCACTTGTAGATTTAACTTCAAAAACACCTTCTCCAATCTCAAGACAAGTTACATCAAATGTACCACCGCCAAGATCATATACAACTATTTTTTCTTCACCTTTCTTATCAAGTCCATAAGCAAGAGCTGCTGCTGTTGGTTCATTAATTATTCTTACTACTTCCAATCCAGCTATTTTTCCCGCATCTTTTGTAGCTTTTCTTTGTGCATCATTAAAATATGCAGGCACTGTTATAACAGCTTTTTCAATTGTTTCTCCAATAAAAGCTTCAGCATCAGCTTTTAATTTTTGTAAAGTCATAGCAGATATTTCTTGAGGAGTATAATTTTTACCATTTATATCTGTCTTATGTTCTTCACCCATATGTCTTTTAATACTTCTAATAGTATTAATAGGATTAACAACTGCTTGTCTTTTAGCAGGTAATCCGACTATTCTTTCGCCATCTTTTGTAAAAGCCACTATTGAAGGCGTAGTTCTTGCACCTTCTTTATTAGTGATAACTTTTGGTTCTCCACCTTCAACTATTGCCATACATGAGTTTGTTGTTCCAAGATCAATTCCTAGTATTTTAGCCATAAAATCCTCCGTTTTTTATTTAATTTTTGTTTTCTGAACTTTCAATTTTTTTTGCAACTTTAACCAGAGAAGGCCTAAGCACTTCTTCTTTAAACATATAACCTTTTCTAAATTCTTCTGTTATTAAATTATCTTCTTCAATATCATCTCTTTCTTCTGTAGCTATAGCTTCGTGAAAATTATGATCAAAAGAATTATTTATACTATCTATTGAAAATACACCTTCTTTTAAAAGAATGTCTGAAATCTTTTTTTCAATTTTATCAAGACCTAAAAGAACTTTATCTTTTTCTAAAGTATTACTATCAGCTTGTCTAAAACTGTTTAAAGCAAGCATGAAATTATCTAAAATCTCAATCATACTTAAGCATATTTTCTTTGAAGCGTTCTGTTCAAGAACAACTTTTTCTTTTTCTGTTCTTTTACTAAGATTTTCATAATCTTTTTTTAATCTACTTGAAAGATCTATATACTCTTTAAGTTGACTTTCAAGTCTTATATTTTCTTTTTTGAGGTTTTCTGAATTTTCCTCGAGGTTTTTATAATAATTCTGAGTTTCAATAATTTTTTTAAAAAAATTAAATTGTTTTAAAATAATAAATTTAAAAAAACCATGATTATCCAAATCTTTTTCTTTTGATTTTTCATCTTTTTCTAAAGATAAATATTCATTTATAATATCTTCAGTTATTTCAAAATTAGCCCCAAATTCAACTAACTGTTTTTTTAATTCTTTAGTTTCATCTTTGTAATCTTGTTCCAAAAATATTTCATCAACTATTTTTTCAAGATTTTTTAATTTTTTTCTGTACTTTTCAATCTTTGTAAAATCATGCTCATTCGTCATAGTTTATCCTCCGCAATAATTTCAACTATAATAGTACAAAAAACATGCCATTTACTTCAAAAGCAAAGACTATATATTTAAATGAGTAATTTTTCCACAACCTGTGTGTAAAAAAGTACTCAAAAAAACCAATACTTTTTTGTAGCAGTTTCATATTCAAGAATTTCTTCAGGTTTAAAAAAAATAGATATTTCTCTAGCTGAACTCTCAGAAGAATCTGAAGAATGTATAAGATTATAGAGATTATTAACAGAATAATCTCCTCTAACAGTACCGCTTTCTCTTTCGGTTGCAATTGTTTTTCCAGTCATTTTTCTTATCCTTGTAATAACATCGGGACCTTCAAGCACCATTACAATAACTGGTCCTGAAAGTAAAAAATTCATAAGCCTTTTATAATAATCTCTACCTTCATGTTCTTTATAATGTTCAACAGCTTGTTTTTCTGAAACTTTCTGAAATTTCATTGCAGCAATAGAAAAACCGACTTCCTCAAATCTATTTATTATTTTACCCGAAAACCCTCGATAAACCGCATCAGGCTTAATTATAACCAGTGTTTTTTCAGCCATTTTCCCTCCAATACTATTATTGTTTATTTATCAATTGAATCATTTTAAAATTGAGTCCTCTGATTAAATAGCACAACTTATAGAAGCAAAAATTTGGAAAGGTTTTTGCTTTTTAAATTAAAATTTATTGTATTATTATTTTTTATATTTTGCAATAATTAATTGTTGCATCTTGCTTCCTTACAGGCTTTATGGAATCAAAATATTCAGTGAATATTTTGCTCTACTTCGTTATTCTCATTGGCTTACATTTGTAAGCCTGCTTCAAAATGCCTTGTCTTTTTATATTTCTATTAAAGCTCTAAATTATGTATTTATTCAGAGAATTCAATTATACAAAATTTTTAGCATTTTCATAATTTTTTTTCTTGGAATTTGATTTTTCAAACTCATTTCTATCTTTCTTCACTTTTACCGTTTTTTATTATATAATGCATTAAACAATTATAAGGAGTATATATATGTTGTTCAAATTTTTTATCTTAATAATGTTTATATTTAATATCGCAAGCTTTTCTCAAACCGTACTTTTTGACAATACTCATGATCAAAATGTCGGAAATAGTGATTGGACTATTTCAGGAGGTTATTCTGACTTTGCTGATCTTCTAGAAAAAAATGGTTATAAAATAATCAAAGAAAAAACATATTTATGGGACAATTTAAGCAAAATAGATATTTTAGTCATACCTGAGCCAAACAAGCCATTCAATAAATCTGAAATTATAAATATACTAAAATTTGTTAAAAATGGAGGAAATTTGTTTCTAATTGCAAATCATGGAGGAGCCGACAGAAACGGTAATTCTTATGATTCAGTAAAAGTTTTTAATGAATTTGTATATCATTTTGGAATTACAATCAATTCAAATCACTTTTCTGAAATTGGTCTTAAAATACTCAATAGTAAAATAAATCATAAAGTAAAAACAATCGCAGCTTTTGCAGGCAGTACTATAAACATAATAGATTCTGATCTTTCAACACCTATTATATATAGTGAAAATGGTATATTTGGAACTGAAAGTCATTATGGAAAAGGCAAAGTAATAACTATCGGGGATTCGGCAATATTTGATGATGGAACAGGTACTGATGGAAAACATCTGCACAATGTATTTAATTCAATAACTTATGATCATCAGCAATTTGCTTTAAATATATTTACCTATCTTTCAAATAAAGATTTTATTTTTTTTAATAAAGAAATTCCTTTTAATGAATTAAAAGAAAATAGTATAACAATAGATATATTTCACGGAAATAATGGTGCAGACAATACAGAGCAATTTATGACAGATATAAGCGAGTTAAAAAATGTTTATTATTCATCAACACCACTTAATGACAAAATATTAAAAAAAACTGATATACTTATTATTCATGAACCAAATATTCCATTTACCCAAAAAGAGATTTATTTATTAAAAAAGTATAAAGATGTTAAAATTATATTTTTAGCTTCTTCATCTTTTAATGCTTTAAATCTTGATTATACAAATGAATTAATAAAAAGAATTTCAGGAAAAGATCTTTATTTTCATAAAAATCAAGTATTAGATTCTAAAATGTCAGTTGAAGGAAAACCATGGACCTTTATTTCAGAAGAAAAAATATATAAAACAATTGTTTTTTCTGCATGTTCGGTGGGCGGTTCTGAAAAGCATAGTGCTTTATTAAAATCAAGCACAAATTCTTATACCGACGGTGAACCCGCTTTAAAAGGAAGTTCTTCTCTCATTATTCGTAGTGATGACCTTAGAATAACACTAATAGGTTTTTCTTTATTTTCAAATTATAATTTTTCAAAAAGTATTTTTTACTCTGATAATTATAAAAAAGTTTTACATAACACGGAAAATTATATAAAATACCTAATAAAAAAGATAGACGGGGATGTATAATGAAAAACAAAAAACTTAAAAAACTACTTTCCGCACTATGTTACATCATGCCAGGTGCAATGATTATCCTAACCTTTCACTTTATTCCAATTTTTTACTCGCTTTATTATAGTTTCTTTAAAGGTGGGCTTGGCAAAAAAACTTTTGTTGGAATAACAAATTATAGTGAATTGATTACCGATGCTGATTTTTGGCTATCACTTAAAAACACAGTATTCTATGTTATCGGTACTGTTCCTACAACCATTGTGTTATCACTTATAATAGCACTTTTACTTAATTCAAAGATAAAAGGTCTTTCAATATACAGGACAATATATTATCTTCCTGTTATTACTTCGATAAACGCTGTTTCTCTTGTGTGGAAATGGCTTTATAATACTCATAATGGTTTGTTGAATTCAATGCTTGAATTTATAGGATTAAATCCTATTTCATGGCTGTTTGATAAAAACTGGGCTATGATTGCTATTATAATAATGAGTATTTGGAAAGGTCTTGGCTATAATGTAATTATTTTTCTTGCAGGATTACAAGGAATTCCTAAACAACTATATGAATCAGCTGAAATTGATGGAGCAGGATTATGGCATCAGTTTAGAAACATAACTATACCAATGATATCTCCAGTTACTTTTTTTGTTTTTGTAATGTCTACAATTTCATCTTTTCAGGTTTTTGCACAAGTCTATATGATGACACAGGGTGGACCTGGAAAAGCAACCACTGTTATTGTGTATCATCTTTATGATAAAGCTTTTCAGAAATTTGAACTTGGCGGTTCATCAGCGATTGCCTTTGTATTGTTTTTAATTATATTTGCAATGACAATGTTTCAGAGAAAAATCGCAGAAAAAAAAGTACATTATTCAAACTAACAGGAGTATATTATGTTTAAGAAAAAAAGTAATCGTGAAAAATTTTTTAAGACAATTGTGCATATATTACTTATAATTGGAGCTTTTGTAATGTTGTTTCCATTTTTTTGGATGGTATCTACATCTTTTAAAACACAGTCTGAAATAAATGATAATCCAACCGCTTTGTTTCCAAATGAATATAATTTTAATAATTATAGACAAGCATGGAAAGCCGGTTCTTCAGCAGGTTTTGGAAGATATTTTTTTAACACTATTTTTGTCGCTACTATAACAACTATGGGTCAACTTATTTTATCTTCTCTTGCAGCTTTTGCATTTGCTTTTTTGGATTTTCCGCATAAAGAAAGAATATTTCTTCTTCTTTTAGGTACTATGATGATACCGCAACAAGCTTTGCTTGTACCTGATTATATTATTCTTCATAAATTAGGATGGCTAGACACTTACCTTGCACTTATAGTACCATGGGTTTGTTCTGCTTTTAGTATTTTTCTAATGAGACAGTTTTTTCGTGGAATTCCAAAAGAACTTTTTGAAGCTTCCAGAATAGATGGTTCTTCAACATTAGGTTTTTATTTTAGAATACTAATACCTCTTTCTTTACCAGTTATGCTTACTGCTGGGATGTTCTCGTTTTTAGGAAGTTGGAATTCTTTTATATGGCCTCTTATTGTAACAAGTGCAGATGAACTTCGAGTTATACAAGTTGGTCTTGCAAACTTTGCCCAGGCAGAAGGAACTCAATGGGGTCTTTTAATGGCAGCATCTACATTTTGTACTGTACCTCTTATAGTTGGATACTTTTTTGTTCAGAAAAAATTTATTCAAGGCATAGCAACAAGTGGAATGAAAGATTAATAAAATACATAATATAAAGGAGTTTTTAATGAAGAAATATTTTAATCTGATTTTTGTAGTAGCAATAGTTCTTTTTGCAATAACCGGATGTGGTGGGAATCCAGAAGAAGATGGTAAAACAGTTGTAACTTTTTGGCATGCTATGGGTGGTCAACTTGAAACTACTCTAACTAATATGATAGATCAGTTTAATAAAGAAAACCCAGATATATTAGTTAAACCTCAATGTATGGGTAATTATCAGACTTTATCTCAAAAACTAATGGCAGCATCACAGGTTGGAAACAATCCTACAATTGCTCAAGCTTATGAAGCTTGGACTCAAAATTTTATTGATGCAGGTATTGTTGAACCTATACAAAGTTATATTGATAAAGAAAAAATGGATTTAACAGATTTTTATTCTGTTATGATTGATAATAATATTTTCAACGATAAAATTTATTCTTTTCCCTTTAACAAAAGTATGCCTGTTTTATATGTAAATATGGATATGCTAAAAACTGCAGGAATTAAAAAAATTCCTGAAACTCATGATGAACTTATGAAAGCTTATGAAATATTATCAACAAATAAAGCTGTACAGACAATGTATGCAAATCCAGTAAAAGGTACTGCTTTTTCCGCAAGAGATGCTTGGAATTTCTTCTGTCTTCTTCAACAAAATGGCGGAAAACTTACTAATAAAAATGAAACTGAAGCTTATTTAAATTCAGAACCTTCTAAAAAATCTCTAAAATTTATGTTAGATACAATAAAAAATGATTATGGATATCTTACTCAAGGTTATGAACATCAGACTGAATTTCTTGCAAAAAAAGTCGGTATAATAATGAGTTCAAGTGTATCAAAATCATATATGGAAAATGACAAAGTTACTTTCAACTGGGCTTCAGCTCCTTTAACACATAACAAAACTAAATCTGCTATATTATCAGGAACTAATGTTTTAATATTTAATAACAACCCTAAAACTTGCAATGAAAAACAAAAAGAAGCTGGTTGGAAATTCATTAAATGGTTTACTGATAGAGATCAAACTGCTCATTGGTCTATTGAAACAAATTATATGCCGGTGAGAAAATCTTCTCTTAAAACTGAAATTATGATAGCAAACATTGCAAAAGATCCATTAATAAAAGCTGCTTTAGATCAACTTCCTATAGCAACATTTGAACCTAAGTCAAGTAAATGGTTTCAGTGTAGACAGGTTATTGGGGAAATTCTTGAAGAATGTCTTACAGAAAAAAATCCTGAAATAAACAAATATCTTGAAAAAATAGACACTACTGTAAATAGTATATTAAAAGGGGAATAAGTTAAAGTATGGATATTTTCCAGCAAATAATAAAATTTTTTAGAACAGGTACTAATTTTCTTATAGTACCTCACAAAAGGCCAGATGGAGATGCAATAGGTTCTTCTCTTGCCTTGCATAGAATAATAAAACTCGTTAATAAAAACAGTGCTGTGTTTATACCTGAAGAAATTCCTGAATCTTTCAGATTTTTAATTGTTAATGATGATATTATAGTTCAGGATGAAAATATACTTTCAAACTATGATATTGTAATTACTTTAGATTCAAGCAATTTAGACAGAACTTATGTTACAAGAAAAATTATTGATAATTCAAATATTATAATCAATATAGATCATCATAAGACTAATGATTCTTTCGGGGATATAAATCTTGTCATGCCTGATTCTTCTTCAACATGCGAGATAATTCTGAAACTTTCTAAAGTAGGTTATCTGCCTTTAACTCCAAACATAGCAAACTGCTTACTTACTGGGATATTCACAGATACAGGATTTTTTAGAAATCAAAATGTAACAGATGCAACTTTTGAATCTGCTGCTGAACTTATTCGTTTTGGTGCAGATCATGAAACTCTTATTAGTAAACTTCTTCAAAGCAAAACTGTTGATGATTTAAAATTTCACTCAGAAGCTATGCTTAAATCGGAGTTTTCTTATCAAAAACAAGTTGGTTGGATAGTTATATCTAAAGAATTAATGAAAAAATATAATATTAATGATTACCGTCAAGTATGGGGAACTGGCATTATTGGCTTTTTAAATAATATAAGCCATGTAGAAGTAAGTTATTATTTTATTGAAGTTTCTGATAATGAAACTATAATTGAATATAGAGCCAAAAACCCTCACGATGTTAGCATAATTGCAAAACATTTTGGTGGTGGTGGTCATAAACTTGCATCAGGTTGCACAATAAACGAAAACATAGAATTAGCACAAAAAAAAGTATTTGATTATTTTTTTAACAACTACTCACTAATGTAGACATTTTTTTAAGTTGTTCAAAAGAACCGAGTACAATTAACTTGTCATTTTTCTGCATATCATAATCAGGATCAGGATTAATGACAAGTTTGTGTTCTCTTCTTATTGCTAATACAATTGCTCCTGATTTTTGTCTAATCTCAGAATCTTTCAATTGTTTTTTTTCAAGAAAAGAATTTTCCTCTATTTCAAATTCTTCCATCTGTAATTGAAAATCTTCACCATACATAGCAACTTCTAAAAAATCAACAACACTTGGCCTTAAAATCTATGATGCCATTCTTTTTGCACCTAATCCGATTATTGAAATTACTCTATTTGCACCGGCTTTTCTAAATTTATCCATAGAAGAATCTCTTTCTGCATGAGAAACTATATATATTGTAGAATTAGCCTGTCTTGCAGTAAGAGTTATATAAAGATTATTTGCATCATTATCAGTTGCAACAAGTAAAGCTGTAGCTTTTCTAATTTTAGCCATTTCAAGAATTTTGTCTTCAGTAGGATCGCCTTTAATTCTAATTAGGTTTTTATCAATAATTTCCACTTCACTATCATTATCTGCTTTTTCATCAATTAACACAATACTCTTACCTTTCTTTTTCATCTCATTTACAGCTTCATGTGCAATTTTTCCAGAACCACATACAATATAATGATTATTAAGTTCTTTTAATATATCTTCCATTTTTTTCCTCCTAAGTATATTACGAAATTCTCCATCTACAATAAAACTTGTTATAAGACTTACAAAATAAGTTGCAACACCTATACCAGAAAGTATAAGAAGTATTACAAATACTCTTCCATACTGGGATATAGGATGTATTTCTGAAAATCCAACTGTAGTAAGTGTAATAATTGTCATGTATAATGAATCTATAAACTTCCATTTTTCTATTAACATAAATCCAGCAACTCCGGACCCTACAATCATAAGAACATATAAAAGTGCTAATTTTAGCTGTTTTATTCTATCCATATAAAAACACCTCTCTTTATTATTATCCTAGAAGTTGAAGAACCAGCTGTGGTCTCTGATTAGCCTGACCTAGCATAGCTGTTCCCGATTGAATTAATATTTGACTTCGTGTAAGTTCAGACATTTCTTTTGCCATATCAACATCTCTTATTCTTGACTCAGAAGCTTGCATATTTTCATGTGCAATTCCAAGATAATCAACTGTTTTTTCAAGTGAATTCTGAAAAGCACCTAATTTGGACCTAGAATGAGAGACTTTTTGTATAGCTGTGTCAATAAGTGTAATTGCAGCCTCAGCATCTTTTCTTGTTCTAATACTCATATGCATTCTATAATCAGGAGCAAGTGAACCGTCTAAAAGAGGATCAACTCCATTATAAACTCCTCCATTTGCTCTTAAATTAACTGTTAAACCTAAAGCTTCTGCAGAAAAATTTGGAAAATCAACAAGCATAACCTGACCTTCATTCGCCCCAATATGATAAGCTTGTCTCATATCTCTAATTGCAAGTTTTACGCTTGTTAAAGAAGCAAAATCAGCATAAAGAAGGTCTTTTTCTCCTGGAATTGCTGGTCTATAATCTATTGTCAATGTAGCATTTGGATCTCCAGCGGGAGTTTTATAAGCATTAGGCCAATAAGATGTAAAATTGCCATCATTATTATTATTATTGTCCTGTTGAAGAACACCGTAGTCAATCTGTCCATCAAGAACAAAAGAAAATCCTTTTAATAATTTACTAGCAGTAAGATCTACTTTTTGCCTAACTCCATTTACTTCATTCCATAATGGTCTTGTAATATCAGTTGTATCAAAAGTATTTAAAGGATTACTAAGTTCTTTCTCTGTAAATATCCTACTTGTTGAGGTAAATACACCGAGACTTCTTCCATAACCACCCGGAACTGAGGATTCACCTGGTACAGTATGAAATAATTCTTGTCTGGTAATATTTGTAATTGAAACTATAGTATTTGTACCTGTTGTGAAAACTCTCCTATTAAAATTTACTCCATTTGAATTCTGAGCCCATATAGACGAAGTATTTGTTTCTTTTACTCCACCATAAAAACCTAGTGCTAAAGCAACTCCGTCAGGATCATCTCCAAAACTTATATTAAATCTAGGTCCAGAATGCATAGAAGTCATAGTTATATCATTACCCTCTTCATCTAAACCAGCAGTTACACCAGATTTTGAATTATTTATCTTATTAACAAGGTTTTCCAAAGAATCATCTTCTTCAACCAATATAACCGATGTTTTTCCATCTACTTTAATATGTAATTCTTTTTCTCCATATATTCCAGCATCTTTTAATGTAATTATTGAATCTCCATCATCAATAGAATCACTTATATTTCTATTTCCATGAACATTGCAAGCAGTTCCTGCATCAAGAATAGTTATGGAATAATCAGCACTTTCTACAACTCCTGTACACATGGCGGTTATAACTCTTCTATTACTGGTATTAGCATTTCCAAGACAATTTCCATTTAATAATTTTTTGGTATTGAATTCTGTGTATTCTGCGACTCTGTCAATTTCATCAATTAACTGATCAACCTCAAGTTGTAATTTCAATCTATCATTATTAGTATAATTATCTGAAGCTGACTGAACCGAAAGCACTCTCATTCTCTGAAGTATAGAATGCATTGTATCCATTACTCCTTCAGCAGTCTGAACCATTGATATGCCATCCTGAGTGTTTTTTAGAGCCTGATCTATTCCATATATCTGGGCTCGCATTTTTTCTGAAACAGCCAGTCCAGCTGCATCATCAGATGCTCGATTTATCCTAAGACCTGAAGAAAGTCTTTCGAAATTTTTACTAAGACCTCCATTCGTTATTTCAAGTCTTCTTAACGAATTAGTTGCAGAAATATTATGATTAATTATACCAAAATTCATATACTCCTCCTTGAGATATGCTTTTTAACTTCCGTGTTTACCAGTAATACCAAGCTTAATTTAATAGCCTGATAAGTTTTTAATTAAATTTTCAAAAATTAGTTACTTCCCGCCAAGAAAGTGTGATAAAAAAGTAAAACTATTAATTTCCCTGTTTAAAGATAAAGACCTGCAATTTTTTCAAATACAATATCTTCGCTTACACCTTCTCTAAAATCTGTATAGATTTTAGAAACAAGAGATTTTAATTTACCTTTTCTATTTTTTTCGATAATAAGTCGATTTCTTACACCATCAAGAGTTAATTTTTCAAAATCTGTTAAATCAACAACTCTTTTAAGTTTAAGATAATCTTCATGAGAAAATCGTCTTTGACCACCTTGGGTTTTAAGACATGTTAGATATTCTGGAAACTGTTTCATCCAGAATCTGACTTTTGAAGGATTGATACCTAAAATCTGCGAAACTTCACCAATAGTATAACGGATTTCCTTATCCATAATAAACACCTCCATGTGTTGTTACTTTCTTTTCGGTAAACTTGAACAATCACTTTAATATTTTTTTAATTTATTTTTATTAATGCCTAAAACCAGCGTCATTAATGTTAAATCAAAACTTTAAGATTTAAATTAAAAATAGTTTCAAGACAATCGCCATTAACAAAATGTTCGCTGAACAAGTCTGTTGAAAAACTTTACTAAATAGAAAAAACAATAAAATTCAAATTTCGATAAAAATTTAACTCTTTCTTATATTAATATTTTTTCCCGTATGATGTTTCCCGGTTTTTCCCCCAACTCTTAACACTTTAAAAATATGGTTTAATATTGTATAATGCGATATGATTATAAAACTAAATGAAAAAAAACCTGATATAATACTAATAACAGGTGATTATTATGTAGATCATCCTAATTTTGGAATTGCTATAATTGCCAGAATACTCCAAAATCAAGGTTATTCAATTTGGATATTAAGTCTTCCTGACCCTGAAAATAATTTTGAAGAATTCAAAAATCTTCCTGAACCAAATCTTTTTTTTGGAATTACCGGTGGAAATATTGATTCAACATTAAATTTATATACAGTAAATAAAGTAAAAAGAACTCAAAATGTTTATATTCCTGAAGGTTTTAAAAATACAGCTGTAAAAAATGCAAGTATTGAATATTCTAATAGAATAAGAAGTTTATTTAAAAAATCTTTTATAGTTTTGGGTGGTGTTGAATCTTCAAATAGGAGATTTGCCCATTATGATTTTTTTACAGAAAAATTACATCCATCTATACTTGAAAACTCAGCAGCTGACATTATAAGTTATGGAATGAGTGATAATACAATAGTTAATATTGCAGAAAAAATTAAAAATAATAAAATAAATGATATTTTTAAATTAAATGGAATTGTTCATAGGAATATTGAAATATTAAATGATATTTCTGATAATGAGAAAAAATTTATTTGTGATTTTGAAACTCTAAAACAAAAACCAAATAAATTTCATTCTGAAACTGAAAAAATTTACAATTTATCTCAGTCAGATTCACCATATTACATTGTTCAAAAACAGTTAAAACATACAATAATTGTAAATCCTCCGGCAAAAACACTTAATGTTGAAGAAATGGATAAAATATATTCACTTCCTTATACTTATAAACCTTTACCTGAAACAAAATCTATAATAAAAGCTTTTGAAACCATAAAAAATACTGTTGTAACACATAGAGGATGCGGTGGTGGTTGTTCATTTTGCTCTATAACACTTAATCAAGGGAAAAGGATTTCTGAAAGAAGTGTAAATAACATTATAAATGAAATAAAAGTTAGAAAATTAAAAGTTGTATCAGATATTCAAGCACCTACTTCTAATATGTATGGATTTAATTGCAAAAATAAAAATTACTGTTCAAAAAATTCTTGTGTTTATCCTGAAATTTGTCATTTTCTCGATATTGGTGATAAAAAATATATAACTTTACTTAATGAATTAAAAAAATTAAATAAAAAGATTTTTGTAGCTTCAGGAATTAGATATGATTTTTTATCTGAAAAAATTCTTTCAATTCTCATAAAAGATGGATTTATCGGTGGACAAATGAAAATTGCTCCTGAAAATACTGATAATAATATTTTAAAAAATATGTTTAAACCACCTTTAAAAAAACTCGAAGAATTTGTCAAATTATTTAATATTAAAAAGAAAGAACTTAAAAAAGATATTTATTTAATACCTTATATAATTTCTTCATATCCAGGTGCAAATATTCAAAATACAAAAAAAATGGAAAAAGATCTTAAAAGATTATTTGGGCAAGTTCCATATCAAATACAGGATTTTACTCCTACTCCTGGTACAATTGCAACAGCTTTATATTATTCAGGTAAAGTAAAAATTGTTAAGTCAAAAAAAGAAAGAGCTTTTCTTAGAAATATATTACAGGAAGGAAAAGAGTATAATGCTAAAATAAAAAACAAGAAAACAAGTTATAAAGATAAAAGCAAAAGAAGTTATAAGTAATAAAATTATCTCGGTAAAATTCTTTTTATATAAAACCATCATTAATTTTACAATTAAAACAAATGATAAAACACATATAATACCAAAATAAATATTTTCAAGAAAACTCCCCATAAATATAAAACTTATAGGAAATAAAAACATAAATGGAGTAAGAGTATAAGGAAAAAGTTTTGAAAATTCTCTTTTTGTTACATTTTTAAATAATTTAAATGCTAAATTCTCAAAAAAAGGTAAACATATATATAAAAACATACAGTAAATATTTATAAGAAATAAAGAAAAAACTATAAAAAATACCAATCTATTTACATTTGTTTTTAAACTTAAAAACATTGATATATTTAATATAGATATTAATGTAAAAATAATAGAATTTCTATAATTTCCAATAAAAAGCTTTTTTTTAATAAAAAAAATAAAATCATTTAAAATAAAATCAATATCATTTCCAACACTTCTAATTAAGTTCATTTACATAATCCAATAAAGTCTTTTTTGTATTAGCATATACAATATTTCCCTTACCTTTTATATTAGCAAGAGTTTTTGCTTTTTCAAAAGCTATATCAAAACCTCCGAGCTCATCCACAAGACCAATTTCTTTTGCTTGTCTTCCTGTAAATATCCTTCCATCAGCTATTTTTTTAACTTCTTCAACTGATAGATTTCTTCCCTTTGAAACAGCATCAACAAACTGTTCATAAGAATCATCAACTGTTGTTTGAAGAAGAGCAAATTCCTCTTCGCTCATTTCTCTTGAAAGATTACCAATATCTTTAAATTTACCACTTTTTACAGTATTATATTTTATACCAAGTTTTTCAAATAGTTCCGAAACATTCGGCATAGACATAATTACACCTATACTTCCTGTTAATGTTCCAGGATTTGCAATAATGCTATCTGCAAAACATGATATATAATATCCACCTGAAGCTGAAATATCTTTAAATGAAGCTACAATTTTGCCACCATTATCTCTATATTTTTGCATTGCATAACATACTTCCTGCACTGCTCCTATGCTTCCACCAGGAGAATTTATTCTTAAAACTACAGCTTTTACATTTGTAGAAGTAAAATATTTAAAATCTCTTATAAGACTTCCAGCTGTACTAGTTCTTTCAAAATATCCCTGACTATCATAACTTATAACACCATTAAGCTCTATAACTCCAATAGAATCCGAAGAAAAAGTTTTTCTTACAGGATTCATAAGTATGGATTCATTCTGTGCTATATCTTTACTTTTTATAAAAAAACCTATAAAACCTGTTATCAATCCAGCAATCATTAACCAAACTATTAATTTTTTCATTTATTTACCTTTTAATCATTATTTTTAATTATTTAATTTATATTATATAATTTAATAAATTTCTGCAAACTTATATCATTATTTAATCTTTTTTATAACTTACCCAGCTTTTTTCAGATTCCCATACTTTTATTTCATATATATCAGCATTTATATCAAGTTCTTGTACTTTTTCACTTATATTATTATAAATAAATTCAGATATTACCTCTGCTGTCGGGTTTTTTATTTTAAAATATTCAATTTCATTAAGGCATTTATGATCAAGTTCATACATAACTTCTTTAAGAATTTTTTTTAATATTGTAAAATCAACTGAAAGATATGCTTTATCTAGTTTTTTAGAAACAAATACAGCTTCAACAATCCAATTATGACCATGAAGATTAGAACATTTACCATTATAATCTCTTAAATAATGTGCTGATGAAAAATCACTTTTAACACCTAAAAAATACATTAAAACACCTCTTTTATTACATTTTCAAATTTATTTACAGGTATAAAATTAATATGTTTTTTTATTTCTTCAGGAATTTCTTCTAAATCTTTAATATTTTTATCTGGTATTATTATAGTTTTATAACCTTCTCTAAAAGCTGCAAGAGCTTTTTCTTTTAATCCACCAATTGGTAAAACTCTTCCAGTTAAGGATATTTCTCCAGTCATAGCATATTTTTCTTTAACAGGTTTATTTTCAAAAAGCGAAAAAAGAGCTGTTGCAATAGTTATTCCAGCAGAAGGACCATCTTTTGGTGTAGCTCCAGCAGGAACATGAACATGAATATCGAATTTTGAAAAATCTATTTTTTCTTTTTTTTCATTAAGAACTTTTTTTATATAGCTAAAAGCTATATGAGCAGATTCTTTCATTATATCACCAAGTTGACCTGTTAATAAAAATTCTCCTTTTCCATCTCTTTTTATAGCTTCAATAAATAAAACTTCACCACCAGTTTCTGTCCATGCAAGCCCTGTTGCTATCCCAGGTATATTCTGCAAATATTCAATACTTTGAATAAAAATTGGAGCTCCAAGATATTTATGTATATTTTGAGCTTTTATAAAGAATTTATCTTTTTTTTCATCTTTCGCATATTCAAGAGCAATTTTTCTACATATTCGAGCAAATATTCTTTCAATATTTCTAACGCCAGCTTCTCTTGTATATTCTTGAATTATCTTAATAATAGTCTTGTCAGATATTTTTAATTCTATATCTTTTATACCGTTTAACTCTTTTTGTTTAGGAAGAAGGAATTTTTTAACTATATTGAGTTTTTCCTTATAAGTATAACCTGATATCTGAATTACTTCTATTCTATCTCTAAGAGCACTTGGTATTGTAGTCAAGGAATTTGCAGTTGCAATAAAAAGTACATTAGATAAATCAAATGGAATATTAAGATAATTATCAACAAAACTATTATTTTGTTCAGGATCTAAAACTTCAAGAAGTGCAGAAGAAGGATCTCCTCTAAAATCACTTGAAACTTTATCAATTTCATCGAGAACAAAAACAGGATTCTTTACTCCTGCACTTTTCATTCCTTGTAATATTCTGCCTGGCATTGCTCCAATATAAGTTCTCCTGTGTCCTCTTATCTCAGATTCATCATGAAGACCACCTAATGACATTCTTACATATTTTTTATTCAAAGAGTCAGCAATAGCTTTTCCAAGCGAAGTCTTTCCTACTCCCGGAGGTCCTGCAAAACATAATATAGGTCCTGTTAAAGAATTTTTTAATTTTTGCACAGCCAAAAACTCAAGTATTCTTTCTTTTACTTTTTCAAGTCCAAAATGTGATTTTTCTAATATTTTCTCTGCTTTTTTTATATCTTTATTATCATTAGAGTTTTTACTCCATGGAAGTTCAGTAATCCATTCAAGATATGTTCTTATAACAGAGCCTTCTGCACTATCTCCATGCATTCTTGAAAGTCTTTTTAATTCTTTTTGAGCAATATTATTAACATTTTCAGGTAAATTACTTTTTTCAAGTTTTTGTTTTATTTCTTCAATTTCCTTTGTTTTATCATCAACTTCACCAAGTTCTTGATGAATTGCTTTTAGTTGTTCACGAAGAAGATAATCTTTTTCATTTTTTTTAAGTTTTTGAGAAACTTTATTTTGTATTTGTTGACCAACTGAAAGAATATTTAACTCTTTATTAATATCAACATTAGCTTTTTCAAGTCTTTTTTTAACATCAAGTTCTTCAAGATATTTTTGCCTTTCATCTATTGTTATATCAAGCACAGTTGCAATTAAATCGGCAAAATGTGACACACTTTCAACATTAAATAGATAATTAACAAATTCATTTGGAATGTTTTTTCCAAGTTTATTTAATTTTTCAATTGATTTTTTTAAATTTGATATTAATGCTTGTATTTTTATATCGTCTTTTAATGTATTATTTTCTTCCAGAATTTTAACATCTACTTTCAATCTACCTTTATTTACTTTAGTTTTTTGAATTTTTATTCTCTTAACACCCTGAACAAGAATCTGAGAACTTCCATCAGGCAGTTTTAACATTTTCATAATATTACATTGTACACCTGTGTTATAAGTTTCTTTTATCTTAGAATCTTGTCTTACAGTTGAAACAGCAAACATCCTATCTTTTCTTGACAAAATATCATCTATCATATCAATATGTTTTTTTTCAGATATATGAAACGGTAATATTACCTGAGGAAACAATACTATTTCTTCTATTGGAAGAAGGTCAAGAGAATCTGATACTTTATTTTTTTTAACACTATCATTCATCATCTACTCCTTATTCAACAGTGATAACAGTTTTATCATTTTTTTTAAATATTATCTCAAGATTACTGTTTTCATATTTTACAGTCATATTTTCAAACATAACATAACTTGGTATATTAATTTCTCTTTCAAATTTCCCTGTAGGTATTTCAATTCTATGATATTTTACAGAAAAATTACAATCGACTTCGGAACATTGTTTTTTTTCACCTGAAATAATAAGGGTTGTTTCTTTAATATATATTTTAAGATTATTTTTATCAACGCCAGGAAGTTCAGATACAATAAAAAAATATTCTTCAGTTTCGAAAACATCAATACAAGGTTGCCATTTTTTACTTCTGCCTTTATCAACAAGTTCTATAAAAGGATCAAAAATATTAAGAAAACCTCCATTATTCATCAATTCCTCCATTTTGAAGCCTGTCTATACCAGTAAACATCTTTTCTGTTTCATGTTTATATCTAAAAAATATTTCACTTATAGTATTCATTCTATCAATATTTGAAAATTGAGTATCTATTTTTTCTCCAATTTTTGAAACCCAGTATTCATCATAAATATCAATACAGTTTGGACATATTCCAAAATATTCATATAAAGATTTCATATTTAAAAATGCTTTTGTATCAGAAAAATCGTATTCAAACATACCACTTGGATAAAAATCTTTTGAAAAAAGGTTTTTTTCTTCTGTTGTAAGAGCATAATCCATACCAACTATATTATTTTTTCTTAAATTAATACCATACTCCCTTTCAAAAAGATTTTTATCTGTTCTTAATAGATTATAAAAATCATTATTCTCAAGATTAAGATTTTTTAAAAAAACAACAATATCTCTAAATTCAAATTTGGTTTTATTATCAAGTCCCATAAGTGGAAAAAGTTCTTTTTTTTCTTTAAGTATCTTAAATACAGGTAATATAGAAATTTGATCTATTGAAAAAACTTCTAATAAATAAAAAAACTTCTCAATATCATCAAGAAAATCTTCTGTAAGCATATCTTTGACAATATTAAAAAATCTTCTATATACTGAATAACTAATATTTTGTTTACCAGCTCTTGAAATAAATGAAAAACAGTGAACAGGACAACCATTACAAGATCTCATATTTGAAAGCTGAGAAGAATCCATTCTAAATTTTTTACCAATATTAAAAAATTCCTTTTTTACATCAATATTCCCTATATGAAATCCATGCTTAAAATAAACAAGTTTTATTCCTTTTAAACATAATAATTCGCTTACAGATGGACAATTAAATACTTCATTAGAACTTATATTTATTTTTGAAAAATAATGAGGATTCACAGAATTCCCCGAAAACAAAACAGCATCTTTTGAACTTTTAATAATATTTTCAAGAGTATTTTTTAATAATATATAATCAAAATCCCATATTTCACCACAATCTCTAAAATTAACATTATCACTTTCTATTGTTATATAAAGTTTAGAATTCTCATTTTTTCCTGTAAATACTACAGCTTCAATATTTTGAGAAAAAAGATTAGCTCCTAAATTGCCTGATACTATTGAATAGCTTATAGAACCAGACATTCTGTCAAAATAAACAATATAGCATTGACAAATTCCAGGAAGAAGTCCTGAAAGAGCTCCTCTAACTATTACAACATCTTCTTTAGAACAATATTCCTCATAAAGATAATATCCAAGAAAAAGACCTTTTTTTCTATTATCAATATTTAAAAACTCATGTTTTTTATTTTCAACATTTATAAATAATGTCCTATTACTAATCATCAGTATCCACCATTGTAAGGCAATTATTAGGACAATAACCCGCACAAAGCCCGCATTGTCTGCATATAAGAGGAGTTTTATCTGAAGCAAGTTTTAAAAAGTCATAAGGACAACTTTCAACACAATTACCACAACTTATACATTTTGCTTTTTTATTTATTTTTACTCCCCCTCCTTCTCTTTCTACAAGATATCCAGTAGGACAAGAATAAACACATAATGGTTCTTTACAAGAATAGCAAATACTGATTTTATAAACCTGCTCATTGAATGGAGAATTTTCAATATTTAATGCAGCCTCAAAAGGAGCATTATAATTTGCAGTAGAACAAGCTGCAATACAAATTCCACAACCTGTACATTTTTCTCTATTAATTACCTGAAGTTTTTTTGCCAAACTTTATACCCCATTATTTTATAAATAAGTTTTCCAACAGTAGAAGCATTAGATGGTTCATCACCTCTAATCTCCACAACATCACAACCAATAACATTTTTACTTTCAAAAATACTCTTTAGAAAAGTAAGAGCTTGATACCAGTTTAAACCTCCAGGTTCTGGAGTTCCAGTATCCCATATAAGAGATGGGTCAAAAGCATCAACATCAAATGTTATATAAACATTATCATGCTTTATTGATGAAAGCATTTTTTCAATACTTTGTTTTTCTTTAAAATATACATCTTTACCTGTTATAGTAACTATATTTGAATTATCAAGAAATATTTTTTCATCACTATCCATAGATCTTATTCCAACTTGTATAATATTTTCAATACCTAGCCTATAAACATTTTTAATTACTGATGCATGAGAAAACTCAGTTCCACCATAACTTTCTCTAACATCTGCATGAGCATCAAAATGAATTACTGTAAAATCTTTATATAATTCTTTATGTGCCTGTATAAATCCATAAGAAACAGAATGTTCACCACCAAGACCGACAAAGAATTTATCTTTTTTTACTACCATTTTGCTTGCTTTAAGTATATTATCATGCATTTTTGCTGGAGAAGATGCATCAATATCAAGAAAATTTAAAGTATGAATACCTTCAAGATAAGGTTCTAAATCAAGTTCCATATCATACCATTCTAAATTTATAGAAGCTTCTATTACAGCCTGCGGACCTCTTCTTGTACCAGGAAGATACGATGTTGTAGCATCGTATCCAACCGGTAATATTACAAAATATGAATTTTTTGTAGAAGAAAATTCTTCAGGCAACCTCATAAAATTAAATGGAGGTTGAAAAAGATCCATTAAAATTCCTCCAAAAATAGTTGATAAGCTTTGGTTGTTGCAAAAAGGTCAACTTTTGATACAAGTTCAAATGGTGAATGAAGACCTAGAATAGGCACTCCACTATCAACAACTTCAGTATTAAGATTACAAAGACAGTTAGCAATAGTTCCGCCACCGCCTCCATCAACCTTACCCATTGTCTGCATCTGCCAAGGAATATTATTATTATCAAATAAATTTGTCATTTCACTTAAAAATTTTGGACTTACTTCGTTAGAATAGGACTTTCCTTTTGAACCTGAATACTTATGAAATAATGGACCATGACCAAAAATAGCTGTATTTTGTTTATCATAAGAACCTTTGAAATTAGGGTCAAACGCCGGAGAAACATCAGCTGATATACCACATGTTTTTTCAAGAGTTCTCTTAAGCATAAGTTCATTGTAATTTCCATAAATCTTTTCAATCATCAATCCAATTATATATTCAAAATAAATAGATTCAGCACCTGTATTTCCAATACTTCCAATTTCTTCTCTATCAAACCAAAAAGAAACAATTGTCTTAGAAGTTTTTTTAACATTCAAAAAAGCTTTTAATGAAGCATAAGCACAAACTCTATCATCTTGACCAAATCCACCTATCATAGAATTATCAAGTCCAACTTCACAACCTTTATGAGATGGTACTAACTGAAATTCTCCTGTAAGTATTTCTCTTTCAGTAATATTATATTTTTCATTAAGTATTTTTAAAATATTTTCTTTTACAGCATCTTTATCATTTTTATCTTTTCTTTCAACTGGAATTGAACCAACTATAGGATTAAGTTCTTCTCCTTTGATAATTTCACTATATTTTCTTGTTGTAACATCTTTATCTATATGAATTGCAAGATCAGGTATTAAAAGAACATTTTTGCCATCATCTCCATATCTTATATCAACTTCTTTTCCATCTTTAAGATAAACAGTTCCGTATAAAGCAAGTGGAATATTTATCCAATGATGTTTTTTTACTCCACCATAATACTGAGTCTTAAACATAGCAAATCCAGTATCTTCAAAAAGTGGATCTGGTTTTAAATGAAGATGAGGTACATCAACATGAGAAACTATATATTTAAGACCATTTTTTATTATATCATCTTTTCCTATTATTCCTGACATAATAGTTTTTCCACGATTAACACTATAAAATTTTGTACCAGGAGTAAGTTTTTTTATAGTTTCAATATCTTTATAACCATCTTTTTTTAGAAAACCTAATATAGTTTTTACACATGTTCTCTCAGTCTTTGAATTATCTAAAAATTTAATATAATCTGAAGACATTTCATGTATTTGTTTTTCATCTTTTTTAAAGATTTTCCAAGCATTCCTTTTTTTACAAAACAAATTTTCTTTCATAATTATATCTCCCTTGTTTTTTTATTTTTTAACATTTTTTTTATTTTTACACCTTCATTTTCAAAACCTTTTTTCCCCAATATAGCATATGTTGCAATCTTTCCTGATTCAACACCAGGTTGATCAAAAGCATCAATTTCAAACAATTCTCCAGCAAAAGCCGTCATTATTTCAAAAAACATAAAAAGCTGACCAAGATTATACTCATTAACTTCAGGCACAAATAAAGTAGCATTTGGTCTATTCGCTTCTGTCAAAGCTAATTCAGTAGATTTTTTTTCAACAGTCAAAAGTTTCCCAAAAGACAATCCTGAAAGATAACTTAAACCTTCAACTTCCGAAAAAACTTCTGGAATAACAATATTTTTTCTAAATTTTCCAACTTCAATAAAAGTAATAAGTTTATCATAAGGACCTTCTATATAAAGTTGCACTTGAGAATGCTGATCAATTACACCCAAAGATTTTGCTGGAGTAATTCCAACATTTTTTTTATTTTTATCTATTTTACCAAGGCTTTCAGCCCATAACTGCCTAAACCAGTCGGATAGACTTCCAAGACTCTCTGAATAAGGCATAAGAACATTTATATTAACATTTTTTTCTATATAAAATAAATAATGTATCAAAGCTGCCATATATGCAGGATTTTTTTCAATATCATCTGTTGAACATTTTTTTTCCATATCTTCAGCACCTTTCATAAGAGCATTTATATCTACTCCAGTAAAAGCTGCGGAAATAAGACCTACCGCAGTAAGAACAGAAAATCTACCACCGATATTATCAGGCACTTCAAAAGTATCAATACCAAGTTTATCAGCTATTATTTTAAGATTTCCTTTTTCTCTATCAGTTGTAATTATTATATTTTCTTTTATTTTATCAGGACAAGCTTTTTCAAGAGTATTATAAAAAAGCATAAAATTACTCATAGTCTCAGCTGTTGATCCTGATTTTGTAATTACATTAAATAATGTTTCTGAAGGATTAATTATTTCTAATATATCAGATAATTTTTCAGGATCTACATTGTCTGCAAAATAAATATTAGGAGTATTTTTTTTCTTTTCATTGTATAACTTTCCGTTTATTGCATCATTAATTGTAATATTACCAAGAGATGATCCGCCAATTCCAATTACAACAAAATTTTTTATATTTTTATCTTTATATTTTTTGACAAGAGTGTTTATTTTATCACAAAGTTGAGTGTTTTTTGGTGCGTCAAAAAAGCCCAGAGTTTTATTCTGTCTTTTTTTTAAAAGAGCTAAATGGCATCTTTGCATATTTTCTTGAGCTGCTTTTAATATCAAATTATAATCAAGACCTTTATCTCCCACATTTTCTGAAAGAACATTTTCAAATCTAAACAATACTGACATCCTTCACCTCCAAATATTCTATATACATTATTTTATAAATCAGCTAATACAATGAATTATATTACAAGCACTAACCTTGTGCAAGTTAGTCATTATTTTTCACAAGCAAGCTGTCCGCATGCTGCACTAATATCTTCACCCTTACTTTTTCTAATTTTGCATACAATTCCCGCTTTTATCAATGTATTTTGAAATTCAAGAATTTTATCCATATCAGGTTTTTTATAATCCTTATAAGGATTTTCATTATATACAATAAGATTTATTTTATATTTAACACTTTTAAGAAGTTCAATTAATTTAAGAGCATGTCTTTTTTCACAATTAACATCTTCTATAAGAATATACTCAATAGTTAATTTTCTACCATATTTTAATTTTAGTTTTTTTAACACATCAACAAGTTTTTCCAGTGGATATTTTTTGTTAATAGGCATAATTTGATTTCTTATTTCATTATTTGGAGCATGAAGAGAAATAGCCCAGGAAATATAATCAAACTTCTTTTCAAGTTCAAGCATTTCATCGCATAAACCGCTTGTTGATACTGTAACTTTTCTCAAAGAATATTCAAGTCCATCTTTTGAAAAAATTGTTTTAAGACTATTTGTTAAATTATCTAAATTAAGTAAAGGTTCTCCCATTCCCATAAATACAATGTTTGTTGGAAAATATCCTAATATATTGGAATGCAAAATCTGTTCAATTATCTCTCCAGCTCTAAGATTTCTTTTATAACCTGTACTTCCAGTTACACAAAAACTACAATTAAGAGGACATCCTATTTGACTTGATACACAAAGAGTTGTTCTATCATTATGAAAAATAATAACAGTCTCGATTTTTTCATTATCATCATACTCTAATAGAAATTTTATTGTTCCATCCTCTGATTTTTTTAATATTTTAATTTCAGATGTTAAAATAACAAAATTTTCAATAAGATAACTTCTCAATTGTTTTGACAAATCTGTCATATCATTAAAATCATAAGTGTTTTTTTTATAAATCCAAGCAAAAATCTGTTTTGAATTAAATTTTTTAAAACCTTCCGAAATAAGTAATTCGGTTAAATCTTCATAACTCATATCTAATATAGATTGTTTTTTCATAAGTTTCAGTTTAAAATAACATTTAAAAAATGTCTATAGCAAAGAGGTTCAATTAAATGAAAATAAATATAAATGAATTTTTTACATCTATTCAAGGAGAAGGACTTTTTGCAGGTCAAGTCCATTTTTTTTTAAGATTATCAGGCTGCAATATAAAATGTAATTATTGTGATACAGATACAACAGATTTTAAAACTTTTACAATTGAAGAAATTATTAAAATAATAAACACTGAAAATAATAAAATTCCTTTTAGAACAATAAGCATAACCGGCGGAGAACCTTTAATACAAAGTTTAGCATTATTTGAATTGTTAAAAAAACTTAATAAAAAATACAAAATATTACTTGAAACTAATTCAACTTTAACAAATGAACTTAAACAACTAATTAATTATACAAATATAATATCTATGGATTTTAAACTTGATTATCACCTTCAAAACAAACATATATTCAAAGAATTTTTTGATATATCATCAAAAAAAACAAAATATATTAAAATTGTATATAATTTGCAAAATATAAACAAAGTTGAAAAAGCACTTGAATTTTTAAAAACAATTGTAAATTTAAAAACACCTATATTTCTTCAACCTGTCACCCCAGTAAAAAAAGAAGATATAAAAGCTGGTCTTAATATTGTTTTTAAACAAAAAAAAATGGATTTAAGATTATTACCTCAAATCCATCCTTTTATAAATATAAAATAATATTATTTTTCTATCTTTTTATATTCTTTTATACCCTTAAGAAGAATTTCCATAGCTTTTTTTAAGTTTTCAGGCTTAAGTATATATGCAATTCTGATTTCATCATTTCCTATATTAGGAGTAGCATAAAAACCATTAGCAGGAGCTACCATAGTAGTTTCATTATTAACACTAAAATCTCTAAGCATCCAAGTTGCAAATTCAGTTGAATCTTTAACTGGTATTTTTGCAATAATGTAAAAAGCCCCACCAGGAGTCAAACAAATTATTTCAGGATCTTTTTTTAAATATTCCATAACAATATCTCTTCTTTCTTGATATTCTTTTCTCATCTCTATAAAATAATCGTCACCAATCTCACGATTCAAAGCAGTAGCTCCAACCTGTGCAAGTGTAGGAGCACAAAGTCTCGCTTGTGCAAGTTTCATAATATTTTTCATAATATCTTTATTTTTACTAGCAACAGAACCAACTCTCGCACCACAAGCACTATATCTTTTTGATATACTGTCTAGCAGTATTGCATTTTGTGAAATTTCAGGAAATTCCATAACAGATACATGTTCTTGTCCATCATATACAAATTCTCTGTATACTTCATCAGAAAAAAGAAATAAATTATGTTTTTTTACAAGAGAAGCTAATTCTTTCATTTTCTCTCGTGAATAAACAGTTCCTGTTGGATTATTCGGATTACATATCATTATAGCTTTTGTTTTTTTAGTAATAAGTTTTTCAATATCAGCCATTTTTGGAAGATCAAATCCGTTTTCAGCATAAGTTGTAACAGGAACAAGTTTTACACCTGCCATTCCTGCAAAACTATTATAATTTGTATAAAAAGGTTCAAAAACAATAATTTCCTGACCAAGTTCAAGACATGCTAACATTGCAAAATATATTGCCTCAGAACCACCATTTGTTATAATAAGTTCATCTTTATCAAAATCTATTCCAATGTTTTTGTAATAATCAATTGTTGATTCATGATATTCAGTAAGACCTTGAGAATGAGCATAACTTAAAACTTTTTTTTCAAATTTATGAATTGCATCCCAAAAACACTGTGGAGTTTCAATATCAGGTTGTCCGATATTAAGATGATATACTGACTTACCACTTTTTATTAGCCTATCTGAATAAGGAACAAGTTTTCTAATAGGTGATTCCTGCATTTCAAGAACTCTTGACGATGGTCTCATATTACCTCCCCCATAATGGGTTATTTTTTGAAACAATTATACTTTAATACCAGTTACCAGTAAAGCTATTTAGTATTATATTTAAGTTTCAGAGTAAATATTTATAAAAGGATTTTACAAAACTATTAAGAAACTCTCTATTATCAATGCTATTTATCTGAGTTCTTCCTCGGAAAAGTTTTCCAAATCGGAATTCAAAGCGATTCAGCGATTTGGCATCCTTCTTTTCCTCAGTACCCATGATTATTTATTACCTTGTTTCAATTTTTTTATTCCTATATGAGTTTTTCAACTACATCATGCATTTACTAATCACTAATTGTGACTTTAGTCACGCTAATTGTTTCCGGCTATTTCACTCTTTTTTTACCTCTTTCAAAATACAATGTATCATTTTTTGAACTTTTAATGTTTCATAATAACTATGCAAATTAATTTTTTTATTTTTAATATCATGACAAACTTCATTGTATAAAATATCAAAAAAATTTCTATTATTATATATAGGAAAATCAAAAACACTCATATCATCAACTTTAGATAATTCAACAAAGCCTGTAAAACTCTTACTTGTTTCAGCTTTATAAATATCAAATCTCTGATTACCAATTATTACTTTTCCAAATTCAAAATACAATTCAATTTCATAAAAAAAATATTTTTTATCACTTGAAAGATTCATATATACATCAATATTATTTTGAGTTTTAAAAAAAACATTAACACATTTTTCTATATTATTTTCAGTAATTACATCAGAAAATACTTGTTCTGGAAATTCTCCTGTAAAAAAAAGTACCATATCAATAAGATGAGTTCCATCATGAAGAATTGGACCTTCTCCCATGTATTTTTGACCACCTGCATTTATAAATCCAACAATTTGAGTAAGTTTGCCTAATTTACCCTTATCAATAATGTTTTTAACTTTTAAATAATTAATATTCCATCTTCTTGTATGATTTACATAAAATGAAATTTTTTTATTAATAAGAATATTTTCAATAGATTTTGCAGATATATAATCAAGAGAAAGAGGTTTTTCACAAACAATACTTTTTAAATTTTTCATATTTTCAACAAAATATTTAATAATATCAACATGAGAAAATGAGTCAGTTGCTATAACAGCTATATTGCAATCACTTTTATAAGCCATTTTTTTATAATCAAAATAAAAATCAATATTTTGACTTTGCTCGTTTTTATAAAAATCTTCAAGTCTAAAACCTGAAATATCACAAACTTCTGATATTTTCATTAAATCATTGTTTTTTATCGCACCGATATGAGAAGCTGGTTTTGTTCTTAAAGGATCTTTTTCAAGAGAATATGCTATTCTTCCAATTCCACAAATTGCCGTTTTATATTTTATTTTGTTTAACATTTTTATTTCCTGCAAATAATTCAGGTTGTTTTTTTAAAGCTTCAAACAATTCATCATTTTCAATAGGAATTCCTTTATAAAGTAAATTATAAACTTTATTTAAAGTATTATAATCATCTTTTTCATCTACAGTAAATCTTAACCCTGTAAATCTATCATCACCTGGAATATTTTTTATAATAAAATCATGAGGATTTTTCCTAATGCATAAAGTGACATGTTCTTTATAATCTTCATTCATATTATAATCTAATTGTTTTTTTAAAGAAGAAACTCTAACATATTCACAACCTGTGCCAATTGCTCCACCGGTTATAGCTGAATATTCCACTTTGTCAGATAGTTTTTTAAACAGTATTATTTTTCTAAAATCAATAAGAGGATTATCTCCAGTTACTCTAATCAAACTATGTAGTGAGTTTTTATTTGCATAAATTAAATATCTTTCAAGAACATTTTGAAGTGGACCTCTAAAAAATGGAATTTGATTTTTTTTAAGAAACTCGCAGAATTTATCATCAGATTTATTGTCTGATGTTAATATTACAGTTTTATATCCTGTACTCATACATCTTTGATAAACATGTTCAATAAGTGATTTTCCCGCAAGCTTAAGCATTATCTTATTAGGAAGTCTTTTAGAATCAGCTCTTGCCTGTATAAGTATTTCAGTTTTCATATATTTTTAAGATATTCTTTTATATATTTTTCTGATTTTCTTATCAGAACTCTAATTGTTATTGATATTTCCTCAATTATCTCATATTTTAAATTTAACTCTTCAAGTTTTTTTTCTTCTTCATTTCTTAAAGTATATTCTGGATTTTTTTTAAGTGTTCTAAGAAGAGGCCAGTATTTAGTCTGAAATTTTTCAACAATAAAACTTGCAATTGAAATTTTCTTTTCAAATTCTTTTCCAGTTTTTTCAATTTTATTAACAAGTTTATTGTATTCTTCTGAAAAATTTTTATTTGAATACAAATCAAATAGCTTTCTAACTTTTTTTCGAATATCTGGTGATTTATTTATAATATATGTTAGGTTTTCATCAACCATATTAATTGTTTTATATAAATCATAAATATTTTTTTTAGGTAAAATTTTAAAATTTTCCATAAAAATCTCTTTTACATCTAAATCTTCTTTCATATATTCACTTATTACATCTTTTAATCTCATAATATCTACATTTTCTTTTAAAATCCCGCCTTCAGTCGCATTTATCATCTTACCAATTGTCTTGCCACATTCAAATTCAATCCATTTGCAATAATCTCTCAAAACTCTATATGTAATTACATCATTTCCAAAAATATCTTTTTCTTTGATTTTTGTCTTATCACTTTTTATAATATCTTCTTTATGCAATTGAGCTAGAGAAATATCTTTTGAAAAATCATTAAAAAACAATTTATCAGTATAACATTCAACACAATGATGATAATCTCCAGTAAATGCTAAATCCTGACCAACAAACACAATAGGATTAGCACCAATCTTTCGGGCAAAATCAAATGCTACTGTAGCAACAGAACCACCTGTAAACAAAATTCCATTTTGCTTTACATGCTGTTCTAACCATATTGACATTTGAAAGAAAAAATTAAAAAATATAGTCTTTCCATCAAAAAGTTCAGGTATATTTGGATGAACTATTGGAGAACATACACAATAAACATCTTTCAAATCAACTCCTTCAAGATGCTTGTAATTAGCATATTGAGAATCAACAGAAATAATAACATCTGGTTCAATTCCCATTGAAAGCATTGGTTTTACAACTGTATCAACAGCTATAATTAGAGCTTTTCCTTTAGCTTGCTTTAAATAATGACCATTTTTATCAAGTGAAGGTCCTGCTGAAACAACTATAGCTGCTTTATTTTCAAATTTACCCTGATAGTCTGAAAGACCTGGTGATTTAATTATATGTTTTAGATTGCTTACTATATTTTCATGCCAATCGTCAATATAATTCATAACAGTTGTATAATTACTAATACCAACACTTAATGCATTTTTAAGAGTTTCATCAATTTTTGTAAAAAAATCTCCAAATATTCTTCTATATACATTAAATTCAAACACTTTCAATTGTTCATTTTCGTATATTTTAAAAAGTTTAGATAATTTTTCTCTTGTATCTTCTACATCATCACCAACTGCAAATTCTACTCTGTCATCTAATATAATTTCTGAAAAATCATATATATCCAGAGCTTTATTAAATATTTTAAAAGATGGTTCTATAACTAGAAGTTTTGTTTCTGATCTTTTTTTTATCACTTTTTCATATAACTGACTAACATGATAACCAAGACCCATTCCATAAACAACAAAAAAATTTCCATCTGAATGAAGTATTTTATCAACAAATCTTGAAGCTTCTTTCAAAGGTTCCCGTTTACTGTGAATAAGAAGTTCTCTTCCATCAATTTTTATCTTTAGAGACTTTTCTTCACTATTTGTATCAACTAACTCAATATCATAGTTTTCTTTTTTGATATTTAAAGTCATAAAATATATTGTACTAGGAGACTTTTTATTTATTGCTGCAAGATTCTGCTTCTTCATTATACTTTATCCTTTTATGTTTATATTCTTTAAAGAGCTAACTTGATTTTCTTGAAAACCTTCTTCTTTCTTTACAACTTCTCTCCAACCATCTCGAAGTTCTTCAATAAGACCTTTAACTTCAATAAGTATATTTGCATCTTTTTTTAAATTACCTTCAACAAGATGATTACGCATAAAAGAATAAATCTCTTTAAGGTTAACTGCAATATCTCCGCCTTTTTCCATATTAAGAGTTATTGTCAATTCAGTTATTATGTTTTGCACTTTAATAATGTTGTTATGGGCTATTTCAAGATCTTTAGGTTCTGCCTGAAGAGATTTTATAGCTAAATTAATAAACCTGACTGCTCCATCATACAACATTAAAAGAAGTCTTCCCGGACTAGCTGTTTTAATCTGTGTTTCTCTGTACTGGTCAAAATTTCTATTCATTCTGTAAACTCCTTTACTGAATCTTCTGACCCTCTCCCAGATATTTTTCAAGTATTTCTCTCCATCTTCCAAGATCTTCTTTAAGATCATATAAGATTACATCCTTAACAGTAACATAATCTTGACTTTCTAAACCTGTTACAAGTTCTGTAAGATGTTCAGAATATACTTTTAAAAATTCTTCTTCTTTTTCTGTTAATTCAAAACTCATAATATTTAGTATTTTACCAAAAGCTGTATTCATCCATTCAATTCCTTCAATTGCAGAATTTAATATTGTCATAGCCTCTGATATTTTTTCATTCTCTACTAATTCAACTATTGAATCATAACCTTTTTCAAGCTTAACAATATATGAAAGCATTTCCTCAATAGTTACAACACAAAGTTCTCTATAAGTACCTGTGATTATATCAATAATTTCAATTTTTTCTGTATTTAACTCATACACTTTTGTAAAATCAGTTATCTCATTTTTTTTATCAACAATAATTTTTCTTATAACTTTTTTATCATCACCAAATTTTTTAAGGATATCTTCAAATATGTCTTGAAAAGCAGCTTCTCTTCCTATGTATTCTTTGCCATCTATAAAAATTCTGAAAGCCATGTCTTCTCCTTGTTATTTAAAAATATTATTCCTTAATAAAATTTATCCTAAAAGCTGTAATATAGACTGAGGTTTCTGATTAGCCTGAGCAAGCATAGCTGTACCTGACTGCATAAGAACCTGATTTTTTGTAAACTCAGTCATTTCTTTAGCCATATCAACATCTCTTATCCTTGACTCAGAAGCTTGCAAATTTTCTTCAGCAATTGATAGATAATATATATTTTTTTCAAGAGAACTCTGAAAAGCTCCTAATTGGGATCTTTTCTTTGAAACAGCATCCATAGCTAAATCTACTATAGAAATAGCTCTTTCCGCATCACCTTGAGTTTGAACTGATAAATACTGTCTTAAATTCTGTGTTTTTGCACCAGATAAAAGTCTTGTAGTACCATCATGTTTAACACCTTCTGCTCTATATGACCATGAAAGTCCAAGAGTTTCCGAACTCATATTACCAAAATCAGTTACTATTACCTGACCTTCATTTGCTCCAATATGAAAAACCTGTCTTGTATCTCTTATTGAAAGTCTTGTAGTACAAAGAGATATTGTATTTCCAGTACCCCAAATATGCCTGTTAGGAGTTGCTGACTGATGATCTATTTGATTAGCTGCAAAAGGATCACCAAAATCCATTATTCCATCACCATCTATATCTTGTCCATAAGCACCAGGCCAATAAGCTGTGAAATCAGGTCCAGGATAAGGACCACCAATTCCTAAAAGACTGTACTCATTAGCAGTATCATCATCAATTGTCTGTTGAAGAATACCATAATCAAGTTCTTCATCAATATGAATTGCAAAACCTTTTAAAAGTCCACTATTTGTAAGGTCTACCGGATCACCTATTCCATCACCATTTATGTCATTCCACGCTGGTCTTGCAGAATAAAGATTTGTAACTGTAAGGGAATTTATTGGTCTTGCAAGTTCACGATCACCAAAAACTCTTGATTCAGATACAAATACACCAAGACTTCTTCCAAACCCTCCAGGTACTGATATTAAACCTGGATTAGTTGGAAACTGAGCCTGTTGAGTAATATTAGTAATAGAAATTATAGTATGACCACCTGTTGTAAATAAAGCACGATTTAATGGATTACCCGCTGCATCATGTGCAACCATTTGTGAAGTCATAGTACCGTTTACTCCGCCAAAAAGTCCAAGTCTCATTCCAAGTCCATCAGGGTCATCTCCAAAACTTATATTAAATTTTGGTCCTGAATGCATAGCAGTTAGAGTAAGATCGTTTCCTTCCTGATCAAGTCCTGCTTTTACTGGTGCACCTGATGAATTTATTTTGTATATGACATCCTGAAGAGTATCTTCTTCATGAAGGTCAAGAACATGGGTGTTATTATTAATTACTAGATGAAGTTCTTGAGTCCCTACAACTCCAATATCTCGCAGATTTGGTATATTATCAGCATCAGCTCCATCGAAAATATTTGCATTACCATGAATATTACAAGCAGTCCCAGCTTTAAGAACAGTTATTGAATAATCAGCATCAACTACAATACCTGTGACATCAGCTGTCAAAACTCTTTTATCCGCAGGATTTGCATGTCCTATCGTAGTACCATTCATAAGTTTTTTTCTGTTGAATTCAGTATAATCTGCAATTCTGTCAACTTCATCAATAAGAAGATCCATTTCTTCCTGAATTCTTCTTCTATCATAAGAAGTATAAGAATCATTCGCTGACTGCACTGCAAGAAGTCTCATTCTTTGTAGTATATTATGAACAGAATCAAGAACTCCTTCTGCTGTTTGTATCATAGATATACCATCCTGAGCATTTCTTGTAGCCTGCTGAAGACCAGATATCTGACCTCTCATCTTTTCAGAAACTGCAAGTCCTGCAGCATCATCTGCTGCTGAATTGATTCTCAGCCCTGAAGATAATTTTTTAAGATTATTAGACATCTTGTTGTTTGTTCCCTGTAATGTTCTCAGAGAATTAATAGCTGAAATATTATGGTTTATTATACCAACACCTGTAGCCATAGACTCCTCCCTCTCGTAAATGGAAAACTAATAACTTCCATGTTATTTTTTTTAAACTTAAACTTTTTCTTTAACTTTATCGTTATATTTTAAAAAAAAAATTAATTTTATTATTCTAAAAAGAGAATACGCACGATTATATCAATAAAAAAAGGAGACCGTTACCGGTCCCCTTTTATTTAAATCTCAGATTAAAACTTAAACTGTTTATCTAAGTAAACTAAGTACTGACTGTGGCTTCTGATTAGCCTGTGCAAGCATTGAAGTACCTGACTGAGAAAGTATCTGATTTCTAGTAAAGTCAGACATTTCTTTAGCCATATCAACGTCTCTTATTCTTGATTCAGAAGCTACCTGATTTTCATAAGCTATATTCAAGTAATCTACTGATTTTTCAAGAGAGTTCTGGAATGCACCAAGTCTTGATCTTGCTTCTGATACTATATTAAGAGCATTATTAACTGTAGTTATAGCAGATTCTGCTGATTTCTGAGTCTGAATACTAATATTCTGCTTTAACTTGTTAGTAATAGTACCATTATCAAGTCCATCAACTCCATCATGATTATTACCACCACCTCTTAGTGATACTGTAAGTCCTAAAGCTTCAGCTCCAAGATTTGCATAATCAACAGTCATAGTCTGGCCTTCATTAGCACCAATATGATAAACCTGTCTAGCATCTCTAACTGAAAGTCTTACTGAAAGAAGTGAAGTAACCTGACCTCGTCCAACTGCGTTTGAAGTATATAAGGAATCTAACTGTCCAATAGTAAAATCATTAGCGCCTCTATGAAGTCCACCAACAACTCCCATAGGAATAGCTGCACCATGTCTATTTGCTATAAGTGAAGTGTTTGCATTTGCTCCACCAGCAAATGTTCTAGCTTCCATTATATCTTCCATACCAAAATCAATATCTTCGTCAACATTAAGTCTTAAACCCTTAAGAAGACCTGAGTCTCTTAAAGCAGCTGTTCTTGCCTGATCAATCTGTACAGAATATGCATCATTTCCAATATTTATTTGCTGATAAACTGTTGAAAGTTCTTTTTCTGTAAAAATATCAGAATTTGATACAAATCTACCAAGAACTCTATACTTTTGAATATCAGAATTAACAATTGATTCTGCTGATACTCCTGGAGGTATAGTTGGGAAAAGTCTCTGATCGGTTATGTTTACTACTGAAATAATTGTGTTTGAACCTGTAGTAAATCTATTCCATTGAGGTGCATTACCAGCAGTTGGATCTACCACAGCTTTAAATGCTGAGTCAACAGAATTATCTACACCACCGAAAAGACCCATAGCTATTGCAGCACCATCTGGATCATCTGCAAAAGATATATTAAATCTTGAACCAGAATGTCTTGAAGTAAGTGTAAGATAATCCTGAGTAGTTCCAGTAGTTTGATTTGCATACTGATGAATACCCGCCTGAACACCCAGTCCAGAACCATTTATCTTTCTTACAACATCATTGATATTATCAAGTTCATTAAGCTCAACAGCTCTAGTCTGACCATCAACCTGAACCTGAAGCTCAACATTACCTGAAATACCTAAGTCTCTAAGATCAGCAAGTCCATCACCATTATTATCCTGAAATACTGTTGAACCATGTACGTTTGAAGCATTACCTGCCTGAACTACAGTAATAGAATAATCTGCATTGGCAACAACACCAACTGCATCAGCAGTTAGGACTTTCTTATCTAAAGTATTTGCATGACCTAATGCATTACCATTAAGAAGTTTTTTTGTGTTGAATTCAGTATAATCTGCAATTCTATCAACTTCATCAATAAGTTCATCCATTTCTTTTTGAAGTCTCTGTCTGTCATAAGTTGTATAATTATCGTTGGCAGACTGAACAGCTAGTTTTCTCATTCTCTGTAAAATTGAATGAGTAGTGTCCATAACTCCTTCTGCTGTCTGTATCATTGATATTCCGTCTTCTGCGTTTCTTACTGCCTGATCAAGACCATTAATCTGTCCTCTCATTTTTTCAGAAACTGCTAGACCAGCAGCATCATCTGCTGCTCTGTTAATTCTTAAACCAGAAGAAAGTCTTTCAAGATTCTTATTAAGACCTCTGTTAGTCTGTGAAAGTGTTCTGTAAGCGTTTACAGCTGATACGTTGTGATTAATAATTCCAAAATTACTCATAATAATCCTCCGTGATTACTAGTTTTTTAACATCCATGTTTTTGTGCTTTTTTTGGGGATTCTGCACAAACATCCCTGCAACTTATTAACCTCCTTTTATTTTTTTTCTGCTTCTATTTTTTCCATTTTATTTTTTTCTACAACTTGTTTCCATGTTTCACGCAATTCTTTTAATATGATGTGACAATTATCAAGTATATTTGTATCTTTTTTAATATTAGCCTTTATAAGCTCTTGATTTATAAAAAAATAAAGCTCATAAAGATTTTTTGCAATGCTACCACCTTTATCCATATCAAGTGAAAACATAAGTTCAAGTACAATCTTCCTTGTTTTTGTAATAAATATATGACTTTCTTCAATGTTTTTTTCTTCAACTGCACTCTTTGCTCTTGAAAGAAATCTCAATGCTCCATCATAAAGCATTATTATTAATTGCCCTTCAGAGGCTGTTGTTATCTGATTTCTTCTATAATTTTCTGCATTTTTTCCTAAGTTCAGCATTATAACTCCCTTTTACTGTAGATTCGCAAGCTGACTTGACAGCCAAGAACTCTGAGAATTCATCTCATTTAATGCAGTTTCAAGATTTGTATATATTTTCCAAAGTCTTTCTTCTTTAGATTTAAGTCTATAATTAAAATTTGTAATATTTTCTTCCATAGTCTTAAGCTCTGATGTTAATGAACTTTCAGCTCTATAAAGAATACCAACTCCAGTATAAGTTTTCATACCTTCATACATTGTATTAAATATACCTTTTTGAGCAACTGTATAATCAAACCCTACTTTGACATCAGCTCCTAAAGCAATTGATTCAGCAAATATAAGTTTACCTTTTTCTCTGTCAATAAAGTAAGCGTTACCAGTAAGTTCGTCCATATTTTCAACTTGATTATAAACTGTAGAACCGTCTCCTACTACAACCGAAACATTCTGTCCAATATTTCTAGCACCCATAGAAAAAGTTGTCTTATAACCATTTCCGCTACCTATGTTTTTTTCAAGTTCTTCAAATTTTTTACCTTCAAAAGCTTTAAAACTAGCCTCTATTTTAGATCCAGCAGGTGGAGCCTGGAAAAACTCAATATATCCAGTAGCTCTATTTAATTTAAACTCATTAGCAGCAGTCGGTTCTGTAACTAATTTATATTCAGTACCACCAGCTGTAATTTTAACATTTTGACCAATATTCTTATAACCAAGACTATATTTAGTTTTATTAAGAACTGCTATTCCAATATCAGCATTTTTTTTATTTATTGTCTGACCGTCATTTCTAAGCATTGCCTCAACTATTTCTGGCATATCTTGCATTGCATTTTCAAAAGTTTCTTTATCAAATTCAATAAGACCTTTTTTCATTTCAGTAGTTACAACACCAGCAGCACCAGCAGCTTTTAGACCTACATCTTCCATTGTATAACCAGCATAAGTTGTTGAAAAAAAGCTTTTCATCTTATCCTGTATATCCATTATTGTAGAATCTCTTTTTAAAATTCCTTTTTTTTGTAATTCAGTTAAAGCTTCAATATCCTGGGCAGCATTCAACTCTTCCTTTGTTGCAACCTCTTCATTTAAGGTTTTATAAAGACTTTCCATTATTTCATTATAATCTTCAACAAATTTTTCCATTTTTTCAGAAAGACTTTCTGTATCAGTTGAAATATCTATTGTAATCGGTCCAACAACATCCTGTTTAAGATTAAACTCTACACCATTTATTTTAAAAGTATTTGAGCTTCTTTCTGTTGAAACACCGTTGAAATCAAATTTTGCATTAGAACCGATATTTTGCACAGCACTACTTACACCCATAGCATCAAGAAAATTTGAACTTTTATCATCAAATATTATTGCAGTATTACCTTGTTTTTTTGAAGTAAAAGTAAGTTTTTCTGTAACTTCATCATAAAAAGCAATTACATTAGCCTCAGATGCATTTATTCTTTTTATTATAGAATCCATACTATCAATTTCTTTATTTACATTAAAATCAACACCATTTATAGAAAAAACACCTGAAGTTATTGACATATCTCCAGCAAACTTATCAAGTTTTGCACTTCTATCAATAAATTTTATACCAGCAGCAGTCAAAAAACCAGTATGATTAATTGATTCTTTAGTTTCAAATATAGCAAGTCCTTGACCAGAATCTGCTGTAATAGAGAATTTATTATCAACTGAATTCCATGAAAAATCAGCAACTTTCGCATTAGGATTATTTTCAACAGCAGTCATAAACTCATCTACACTTGAAAAATAATTAAGATCAAATTCCACTCCATTTACAGTAACAGAACCTTGTGGTATTCCAGAAAAACCAGCTTCCTCAAAAGATTTTGAAGTATCTATAGCACCAAGAGAACTGTTTGAAGTAAGTATTGAGCTAGTATTTAACTGATTTGCACTAGCAGCAATAGTAGAGGTAGCAAGTGATATATTTCTAAAAGTATAACTTGCATTTAACGCATCTATTCCTGCTTTTGCTCCCATAGCATCTACATTACTTACAGTTGTCTTTTTACTTCTAAATGTACTTTCAAGTGTAAAATCAAAAACATTTGCCTGAAATTCATACATTTTAAGGTTTATCTCATTATAAAGCTCTTTTTTTAAATTAAGTTTACTCTTTTTATCAACCATTTTATAAAGAGGTTGTTTTTCTACGCTCATCAACTTTTCAACAATAGAACCAGAATCAAATCCTGATAGTCCTGACATCTGTATTGTTCCTACCATATCCGCCTCCTTATATTATAGCTGCTGATCAATAAAAAGACCAAGCACTTCTTTAAATTTTGCTCTAAATTCCAAAATTTTTTCTGGTGGTATTTCTCTTATAACATTATTTTCATCATCCAACACTTTTATTACAATCTGTTTATCTTTAACTGAAAACTCAAGATTTCTTTTTAAACTATATGTATCTGCAAGTTTATTTATTGATTCAATCTCTTTTTTTATATTTTCTTCTTCTTTAGAATTCATATTCATTTTGAATTCATTTTGTTTTTCTAGAGCAAGAGAGTTGTTTTTTTCTTTAAGTTGTTTTTTACTGTTTTCTACATTCACGACAGAATCCTGCGGTATAACTTTATCTATTTTCATAAAACTCACCCCCTTACTGCTATTTTAACAGTTTTGAGAAAAGGGGACAAAAATGTCCCCTTTATTATGAAACAATGTATTTTTACCAGTTAACCAGATTAAAGTAGAGAAAGTATTGTTTGTGGCTTTACATTAGCCTGTGCAAGCATTGCAGTCCCTGATTGTGTCAAAATCTGATTTCTGGTGAATTCTGTCATTTCCTTAGCCATATCAACATCTCTTATTCGAGATTCAGATGCTACCTGATTTTCATAAGCTATATTCAGATAATCAACTGATTTTTCAAGTGAGTTCTGATATGCACCAAGTTTTGCTCTTGCTTCAGATACAATGTTAAGTGCATCATTAAATACAGTTATCGCTGTTTCAGCACTTTGCTGAGTTTCAATCGATACATTAAGCTGTAATTTTTGACTTATTGAACCATTATCAAGTCTATCAACACCATCAAAAGTGTTACCAGCTCCATAAAGACCAACTTTAAGTCCTAAAGATTCAGCAGTAAGGTTTCCAAAATCAACTGTCAATGTCTGTCCTTCATTAGCTCCAATGTGGAAAACCTGTCTTGCATCTCTTACAGAAAGTCTTACTGATAAAAGTGAAGTAGCTTCCTGAGCAGTATTATTAACAAGCTGAGCAATTACAAACTCATTATTACCTCTTTTAAGTCCACCTTCAACACCCTGAGGAATTGTTGCAAAATGATAATTTGTAACACTTGAACTTCCCCATGTGCTATAAGTTGCTATATCAGCAGTACCAAAGTCTATGTCTTCATCAACTCTTAACTTAACACCTCTAAGAAGACCTGAGTCTCTAAGCTGTGAAGTTCTTGTATTATCAATTGTAAAAGAAAGATCATTGTTTGCAGCTACATAAGCTGTTGATAATTCTTTTTCTGTAAAAATATCAGAGTCTGAAACAAATCTACCAAGAATTCTCTGAGAAGTTGTTATCTGAGTTTCATCCGCAATTCCCGGTGGTATTGTTGGAAACAGTCTCTGATCAGTTATATTTACAACTGATATTATTGTGTTTGTGCCTGAATTAAATTTAAGCCATTCTGCGTTTACATTACCGCTTATTGCAAGCGATGTCGAGTCAACAGAATTTCTATTTCCGCCAGTAAGACCTAGAGCTATTGCAACTCCGTCTGGATCCTGACCAAATGAAATGTTGAATCTTGAACCAGAATGTCTTGATGTCATAGTAAGATAATCTTTTCCTTCAAAACTATGCACTCCTGCTTGTATGCCCAGATCTGAACTGTTTATTTTTCTTACTATATCATTAATATTATCTTCTTCATTAAATCCGACAGCTCTTGTATATCCGTCGAGACTAACTTGAAGTTCAACATTTCCCGACATTCCAAGATCTCTAAGATCAGCAAGTCCATCACCGTTATTGTCCTGAAAAGCTACTGAACCATGAACATTTGAAGCTTCTCCAGCACGAACTACAGTTACAGAATAATCAGCATTTACAACCCTACCAACTACATCAGCATTAAGGACTTTTTTGTCAAGAGAATTAGCTCTTCCGACAGTTGAACCGTCAAGAAGTTTTTTAGTATTAAACTCAGTATAATTCCCTATTCTATCAACTTCATCAATAAGTTCATCAACTTCTTTCTGCAATCTTTGTCTATCATAAGTTGTGTAATTATCGTTGGCTGACTGAACAGCAAGATTTCTCATTCTATGAACTATACTGTGCATTGTGTCCATAACGCCTTCAGCAGTTTGTATCATTGATATGCCGTCTTCTGCATTTCTAACTGCCTGATCAAGACCATTTATTTGGCCTCTCATCTTTTCAGACACCGCAAGTCCCGCAGCATCATCAGAAGCTCGATTCACCCTCAAACCTGATGATAATCTTTCAAGATTTTTGCTTAAAGACTTATCTGTGTTGTTAAGACTTCTAAATGCATTTAATGCACTTACATTGTGGTTAATTATTCCTATACCCATTAGATTCCTCCATGAAATCTGAAATCCTGGCTTCCTTACCAGGGGGTCTAATGAAACTATTAATTTTTAATTTTTTAACCTCCTTATTTCAATTATTTCCACCGGGCCACCCATTCCCTGTGGATTGAAAGTGTTGTTTTTTTTTAATACAAAAAAAGCTTATCTAAAAACACCTCTGTGCTTTTAAATAAACTTTCTTTAATATGTTTGAATAAAATTTATTCATATTTTACTTCCTTGTTTTTTCTTCAGTAGCTATCCTTAGCTACTTGCATTTATATCGTCAAACTTTAATCATTACTTTAATTTTTTTTTAAAAACTTTTTAAGCTATATATCTATTATATATACTTTTCATGCTTTTTGTCAATCCTGTGGCAGTTTTCCTTTTAAAAGTGATTCTAATTCTCTAACTTTGTTTATATGAATTTTATTGGTAGCAGCAAGCTTATTCTCCATTTGTATCTCTTCATATACTTCTTTTCTATGTACTGAAATATTTTTTGGAGCATTTACACCTATTTTAATCTGATCACCTTTTATATCAACAACAACTATCTCGATATTATCTGCAATTATTATGCTTTGGTTTTTTTTTCTTGTAAGTACCAACATTAGTCTTCCCTCTCTTTTTGGGAAGATTTATCTTTTTTCATTTTTTTATGAAGTTCTTCAACAATAGGATGTTTAAGTTTATGTTTAGAATTAAGCGATATAACCTGTTTTCCTATGTTTTTAGTGGTATTTATAACAATAGGACCTTGGAGGTTACCGGTCATTTTACTTGTATCATCTGGAATTATTACAATACAAAAAACTGTAGTATCATCATTTTCTTCTATTTTAAGATCTTGAGCATCAGGTTCATCAATATCAAGTATATAATCAATTACAAATTCAACCGGCTTTACAAGCACAAAAGCAAGTTCTGAGCTTTCAATACTCTGAAGCCAAGAAAACATACTTCCGCCTTCATTAAGTAAAATATATTTTTTAAAATTCTCAAATCCAAATACACCATTTTTAAAATAAATGACTTCTTCTTCTTTTATTTCAAGCTCACCAAATCTGCTTGTCAAAAGTTTCATTATATTCCTCCGCTTTTATCTAAGAAAATCTATAAGAGATCTCTGAATAATTGAAGCTCCAGTCTGCAAAGCTGCATTCTGAACATTTTCTTCCATTTTCATTTTCATAATTGTTTCAGCTATATCGACATCTTCTACATTAGAAAGAAGATTTGTAGTATTTATTCTAACATCTTCAAGCTTACTCTGTGAAGTCTCGGCAGCAATCATTCTTGCACCAATTTTTGATCTGTGTTCAAGTATTTTTTCAATTATTCTATCAATTCTGCCAAGATTTTCTTCTAATGCATCTCTATCACCTTTATAAAGGTTGTCTCTTATATCCATAACAACACTAAAAGTTCCAATATCCTGAGGATCTTTTATTTCTGTAGGGTAATTATAATAGTTTCCTGTATATTTATCAATAAAACCTAGTTTTGAAAAAATATCTTCTTCTCTGTTTTCTATATTCATCTCTCCTGGATGTTCTGAATTCAATACTAATCTAAAATTTCTAGGACCACCCGCTGGTTCTATATCTTCCTCTACAGTAGCATAAACACCAGCCTGTGCATTATTTATTTTTTTCGCCAAAGTATCAAGTGTATCACTATCAGCATCAATATTAATAATTGCTCCATTAACAACAACTCTACCATCTTCCATACCAGGAATTGTATTTAAATAAGTTGATTTCATAGCATTTCTATTTGCTGCTTGAACACTAACAGTTCCTTCAAGTTTGTTCATAACATTCATATTTTCAAGAATATTTCCTCTTGTATTAATACCTATACCTGAGAAAAAACCCATATTACCCGCATTATTTATATCACCTTTTTCTTTTATTTCAAGAGGTTTTCCAGAATCTGCCTTTATATTAAACAATCCTGTATTTCTATCAAAAGTAAATTCTGATACACCAGCTTTAGGATCATTTGCAACAGCATTCATAAACTGTCTTACAGTACCATAATCATTGAGTATAAACTGTTTTCCATTTATAAATACTTCACCTGTTGCCTGAGATGGAACCATTGCAGCAAAATTATCACTATCAGGATTAAAAGGTGGTGGTTGCGGTAAGGCTGAAACTTTATCTGATGTTTTATCAGATTCATACATAAATATTTCTTTACCAGATTCTTCAGCTTTAAATTTTAATTTAAAATAATCAACATTATCTACTGTGTTTTTTTCCACAATAGCTTTTACACCAATAGCTTTTTCATTTACCATATCAGCAATATCAATTATTGAATGCACATCAGCATTATAAGATATAGTTGCAGAATATCCTCCTTCAACACCAATAGTAAAACTTGTTGATTCAGGAGCAGCATTAGGATGAATAGGAACAGGATTAGGAATTTGTATATCACCGTCAAAATTTGCAACATCATTAAGAGGAAGATTCTGATCTTTTATTTTCATACTCCCACTTGTTATCTCATGGGATTCAGCACTAAATATATTATTTCCAGAATCATTTATTGTTATTGCTATAGATTGTTGTATCTGTCTTTCAATATCTTTGGAATTACCCATATATTTAACATCTGTCATACTTCTCATATTAATATTTATTCTATCTTCATTATTAGGATCCATAAAATCATGAGTAGTAACATTTGGTGACTGTCCAGAATCTTCGCCATAAAAGGCTGAAAAAGGTTTATATCTGGTATTTGTACCAGAAAATATATAATCTCCTCTAAATTCAGTATTTGCAGTATCAAAAATACCATTAAGAAGTTGATCCACATCAGTTGCAAGAGAATCTCTATCCTGTTGTTCAAGTGTGTCGTTTGCACCATATATGCACTTTGTTCTTATAGAGTTAAGAAGATCCACAGTATGACCCAAAGCACTATCACATGTGTTAAGCCATTCCATTCCATCATCAATGTTTCTGATAAACTGTTCACTTTCAGTGATTTTTGTTCTAAATCCCATTCCAAGAACTGTATTAATAGGATCATCTTCCGCAAGCACAAATCTTTTTCCTGTGGAGAGCTGATTTGAAAATTTATCCATTCTCTGAAGACTTTTCTGTATATTATATAATACATTATTTGAAAGCATTGAATTTGTAACTCTCATATCTTCCCTCCCATTATCTTATCAGATTAATAATAGTATTAAGCATACTATCCATAGTACTGATAATTTTTGCAGCAGCATTATATGTATGCTGAAATTTAACCATATTTGTCATTTCTTCATCAAGAGAAACACCTGAAACCTGTTGTCTCACATTTTCAAGTTTTTCAATAAGTAAAGTCTGATTATCATTTATTCTTCTAACTTCATTAGCCTGAGTACCTATTTCAGAAACAGTTTGATTAAAAAATTCATTAAAAGTAGCTGTTCCACTATCCATAGTCATAGCAAATTTTAAATTTGCCATATTAAGTGCATTTTTACCAGAACCAACACCCGAACTTATAGGAAGACCGTTAGCTCCATTATTTTCATTATCTCTTGCCGCTGCAGCAAGTTGAGTTACATCAAGCTGTAGATTTCTTTTTACACCCATACTAAGTGCAGCACCTTTTTGAGGATATCCATCTATAGTACCTGAATAACTGTCAAAAAAACTTCTCTGAGATTTGTTATCAGAACCAAATCCTTTAAAATGTTCAGAGTTTATACCATGCATTATACTATAAGCTAATTCATCAAGTTCATTCATATAACTTTTTACTACTTCATCTCTTGATTCAAGAAGACCTTTTAATTTTCCACCACTAAGGACTTTTCTTATATCTATATTTGCCTGACCAGTCCCCCTTATTGTAAATTCAACATCAGGTATAAGTCCCTCAACTCTATTTGAACTCCATTCAGTATCAGCACCATCATAATTAAATATAGCATTTCTACCATAAAAACTCTTTGGTCCCATTCCATTATATGTACCCTCAGAAACTCCGAGATTTTCAAGAATATTACCAGAATTATCTCTTATAGCAATTTCTCCACCTGTAACACTCTCAATATATAATCTAGATTTCCCTTCAGCATCTTTTATTATTTCAGCTTTTCCATCAACACCAGAAAACACAAGTTGATTATTTATTTCTTCAACCATAAGAGCAAGAGAATCATTTGTACTATTAATATCTATTGTTGCAATATTTCCATTAGAATCTTCAATTTCAAATTGTGAATTTATACCAAGACCAATGCCTCTTTTATAAATATCCTCAACACATTCATCAGAAACCATATTCCCCATTATCATCTTACCATAAGGAGGAGTTCCTAGATTTGGAAGCTCATTTCCATAAAAAATACCTAAAGCTGATAAAATAGTTCCATCACCTTTATCATCTATAGTAAAATTATAATCTCCATCAGTTCCTTCAAGTATAAGTCTAAAATTACCATTTGTCTGTTCTTGTATTATCGCTTTTACACCAGCATCTGATTTATTTATATTATCTGCTATATTCTGTAAAGAATCACCAGATAAAGGATCAACTTTTATATTTAAGTTTTTTCCATTAAGTCCTATTGTATATGTACCTGGTGGAACAGTTGCAAAGTTTAAAGGAACTTCTTTTTCAACAAATTCAGTAGTTCCTTCAAGTCCATTCACAAGACCCATTTTTCTTAAAAAATTAGAATTTCCGCTATTAAGTTTAATTTGATTATCAAGTCCCGAGTTTGCAGATTCAAGTATTATCCTGTTTTCATAAAGTTTTGCTTTTACACCTGAACCAGAATCATTTATATAATCTATTATATCATTTAAAGTATCAGATGAAGGATCAACATAGATTTTTTTACCATTTATTTCAAAATGCCCCGGTGTAAATTCAGATTTTATTCCTACAATAATATCATCACCAGCTGCTACAGGTGCATCAAATACAATACTTCCTGTTGCTTTATCTGCAAAATAGCTATTTGGATTCAAAGCAAGCTCGTTAGGATCATTTACTTTTGTATAAGCCATACCATTGACTGAAACTGTCATATTGTCAGACATATACTCATTATTAATATAAAATTCCTCAGTTGCACCATCTCCAGTAAATCTTTTAGTCTGTTCTGTATTTCCGATATAATTAAGATTTTTTTCTTCATAAGGTAAATAAATATTACCTTCTATCATGCTTTTTCTTGCAGTCTGCTTTACATTTATTGTATGAGACTGATTTATAGCAGATGAATTTGCAAAAACAGTAAGAATATCTTTATTTGAACTTTGAGGAATATAGTCTTTTTCCCATCTAACATCTACCATATCTTCATTATCTCTATTTTCAACTGCAACAAGTTTATTATAATGCTGTCCCTGAATTATAGGTCTTCCGTTAACAGACACTACAAGTTCATCTTCAGTTCCTTTATAAACTGTAGCAATATTAACCAATTCAGAAAGATCATCAAGCAACTTATCTCTTTTATCTAAAAGATCATTAGGATTATTGTTAACATTTTTAATACTTGTTATTTTTTGATTTAAAGAAGAAACTTCTTCGACTATTCTATTAACTTCATCAACACGCTGAAAAATCTCAGTATTTATATTTTCTTTTAAACCCTGTAATTCTTCATAAGTCTGGGCAAAAGAATTTGATAATGATACACCATTCTCGATAACAACTCTTCTTGTTGCTGGAGTTTCAGGATCATTAGAAACATCCTCAAGTCCCTGCCAAAATCTATCAAGCACAGAACGAATTCCATTATCTGAAGGTTCATTTATTAAAAGTTCAACCTGTTGAAGATTCTGATATAAGCTTTCATAACGAGCAAATTTCTGATTTTCCTGTTGAAATCTTGCATCAAAAAAATCCATCTTTATCCTAGTTATTTGAGATACAGTAACACCTTGACCAATTTGTCCAGGAAATGCAAGTGCTTGCATACTAGGAGTAGTAAAAGGATTTGCAGACGCAAGGTCGGCTCTCTGCCTTGTATATCCTTCAGTATTAGCATTTGCTATATTGTGTGCAGTTACATCAAGAGCAAGTCTACTTGAAGTTATAGCACTTTTGGCGATTTCAAACCCCATGAAAGTTGAAATCATAACACCCTCCTCTCTTAGCTATCAGGCAACAGTATTAAATGTGTTTACTCTATGACCTTTATTATCTTTACTATAAGTATTAGATTTATAAAGTTTTCTGAATAAATAGCCATAGAAAGAAGCTTCTGTCCTGAGAATACTATCGTTTATTGTTCTTATTTCACTATACTCTAAAATACATTTATGAATATGTTCCTGTATAGTGCTTATTTTTGTGTGAAGTTCATTATTATTAATGTTTTTATTAAGCAAAGATGTAATATTACACCCTTTGTATTCACCTTCTGAAAAAAAATCTTTTATTTCTTTTTCAGTATATGCTATTTTTTTGGCAAGAAACTCTTCTTTTGAAATAATTGGCAGAAGATCTTCTGCCTTATATTCTCCAAGAAGCAATGCTTTTTTATCATTTTCTACACATATAAGATCTAAAAAAGTTCTGTGAAGTTTTTCAAGTATTATAAAAATATCCGCTAAATTATCTTCCATACTGATGCTCCCTCTCTTTTTATAGTTTTAGGGAAAAATTAAAGAAGATTCTTGTAAAATCCTGTACTTATAAATTTTTCAGCTATAGCTTCAGCGTCGATTTTATAATTTCCGGAAGCTATTTTAGCTTTAATTTCCTCAACTTTATCCCATCTTACATCAGAAGCTCGATCAACTATTTCTTTTGCTTCCCTGATTTCTTTGCTTTCAGGAGATAGCTTGACCTCTTCATCCTTAAGTATGTTTGAGGAATTATTAGTCTTTGTGCTGTCTAGTTCTTTTTTGAACTTAGCACCATCAGCATTTTTTCTTCTTAATTTTTCAATATCATTATTGAATTGCTGTGTCCTAATTCCTTTGATATCCATTTTGACATCCTCCAAAATTGAATTGCACCGACCTATAAGGTTCTTTTGTTATTGTTCTTTTTTATTATTATAGTCTTACACCTTATATATCGGATTGCACCAGTACTCACTTTAAATTTGTTTTAGCGGTTTAAGCAATATATAGTTGTTTATCTTTGTTTTTTGCAATATAGCTTTGTTTTACTGCCACAGCCAAAGAAATTATATACACCTCACCAGTGTTAATAGTTTCTATTATTCTCTCAACCGTATTACCAGTTGTTATTATATCATCAAATATAACTATTTTCGAGTTTTTTTTTAAAACCCCAAACATGTTTTTTTTAAAAACACCTTTAAGATTTTCATATCTTTCTGTTTTTTTTAAATTTTTCTGTTTTTTAGTCTTTATAATCTTTTTTAGACCATGCTCAGGAAATATTATATCACATAAAAAAGCTAAATATTTTGCAATATAAAAAGAATGAAAAGGTTTTTCGTCTATTGAAGGAACAGTAAAAAGAAAATCTCCTTTAATATCATAAGCTTCCATTAAAGCAAACACAGCATCTTTTAATTTTCTTTTATTTTTATTTATTTTAATTGATAGAATGTTTTTTCTTAATTGACCTTTATATTCACCTAAAAATAAAAATTCTTTAATTTCAGGATGTTTTTTCTTTAAAATAGAAATATTCTGATATTTTTCAATTTTTCTTTGTTTTATTTTTTTAAGACAAGAATTACACAAATAACTTCTTTCCTTCTTACCACATACAAAACAACATGGAGGAAAGAAAAAATCAAATAATTTGTTACTATTTATTACAAATTGTCTTAAATAATATCCCACGCTCAGAAGACCTGATAAAAGAAAAGTATTCTTTTGCAATATCATTATCAATAGCACCAATCTCTTCAAGAGCTTGAGATACATTGTGACCCTTTCTAAAAAGGATTTTATACACTTCTTTTATATTATTTATTTTTTCTTCAGAAAAATTATTTCTCTGAAATGCAATTACATTAAGACCTACTATCTTTGATGGATTACCATCAATTTTTATATAGGGAATTATATCTTTTATAACTTTAGAAGTTCCGCCAATTATCGAATAACTACCAATTTTGACGAATTGATGAACAGCTGCAAGTCCACCTAGAATAGCATTAGAAAAAACTTCCACATGACCAGCTAGATTAACAGCATTAGACATAATTATATTGTTGTGAAGCACACAATGATGTGCCACATGCGAATATGCCATAATAAGATTATTATCACCTATTCTAGTATATTCATCAACTTCACCTTCTGTTGCATTTATTGTTACAAATTCTCTTATTATATTATTTTTACCTATTCTTACTCCACTCTTTCCGCCACTAAAGTCTTTAGCCTGAGTTATAGTACCAATAACTGCCGATGGATAAACTTCAGTATTATCGCCTAACACTGTATCACCATCAATATACGAATTTGACAATAATCTGCAATTATCACCAATTATTACATTTGGTCCAATATAAACATTTGGTCCAATCTCAGTACCTTTACCAATTTGTGCACCTTCTGAAATATTAGCTCTTTCATGTATTAAATTTTTCATTAATTATTCCATCCTTTATGCATCAACTATTGAAAACATAAGGTCGCCTGAAGCTACAAGCTTTCCGTCAACACTTGCAAAACCTTCGACCCTACCCATGCTGCCTTTTAATTTTTTTAATCGAACTTCAAGCCTCAAAACATCTCCAGGAACAACTGGTTTTCTAAATCTAACCTTGTCAATACCTACAAAAAACGGTAATTTACCTTTATGTTCACCTTTAGACATCATAAAAACTCCAGATAGCTGTGCAAGAGCTTCTATTATAAGAACTCCTGGCATGACTGACCTTACCGGAAAATGTCCATTAAAATATTCTTCATTTGCAGTAACATTTTTTATACCAACACAATAAACATCATCTTCTTGTTCAATTATTTTATCAACAAGTAAAAATGGGTATCTATGAGGTATAATATTTCTAATTTGTTGAATATCTAAAGCATTTTTTGCAGCTTTGTCACTTTTTATTTTAGCAACAATCTTTCTTGCAATTTCAACATTAACAGCATGACCAACTTTAATTGCTATAACATGAGCTTTTATTGGCACTCCTATAAGACAAAGATCACCAATAAGATCAAGCATTTTATGTCTTACAAATTCATCTTCTGCTCTAAGTCCCTCTTTATTTAATACTTTTTCTTCATCAAGTCCTATAGTATTTTCAAGAGAACTTCCACCTGCTTTATTTAAATTTTTAAGTTTTTCAAAATCTTTATAAAAACCAAAAGTCCTTGCAAACATAATTTCTTTTTTAAATGTATCTTCATTTATGACAAGCTCTTTAAACTGTGAATTTATAACAGGATGATCATAATCTATAGTAAAAGAGATTTTAAATTCTTTATCAGGTTTTATTACAATAAAAGTATCTTTATTTGATATTTCAATTACCTCATTAACTTCATATACTTCCTGTTCTTTTTCAAGCTCTACTATTCCAACCTCTTCAAAAAGTTTTACAAAAGGTTCTGCACTTCCATCTCCAACAGGAAATTCATTAGAATTAATCTCAATATCAACATTAAATATGCCAAGTCCTGCACAAGCTGCAAGAATATGTTCAACAGTATATACTTCAAAACCATCTTTTTTTAAAGCTGTTCCTCTAACAACATCATATACATACTCTATATTTGCTTCAATTTTAGCTGGTGGATTCAAATCTTTTCTTATAAAATTAATTCCATTATCAATTCCAGCAGGTTTTATAACTGCTTCAACTTTATTTCCAGTATGAAGCCCTACTCCTGAAAATCTAACTTCACTTCTAATAGTTTTCTGTTTCATCAATTCCCCTTAATAACTTACTTTGTAAACAATATTTTTGTATTTTTTGCCTTTTAAATTATAATTATTTTGTACATCGATTTCAATGTTTTCATAAAATAAATTAGGACTTATACTAACTCTATAACCTCTATTTCTCATACCGCCTCTTTTTTCAATAATATAACTTAGACCTTCTGATAAAGGTTGATTATAAGCCCAACCCCATTGAAATTCTCCATCTTTATAAAAATAAGAGCCTGTAAAAGTAGCTGTATCATCTAAAAAAAAAGTACCTGATACATAATAATTAATATCTTCACTTTTGCTTGTTATATTAAAAGCACCTGCAAACATCATAATAGTATCGTATTGACCCAAACACACTTTAGTATCATATATTTTTTTACCATTAAACTCATAATATCCAACATTTGCAAAAGAAGGTATAATTCCAAAAGAATATCTTTTAACTTTTGTAAATAAACCTTCAACCTCAAAATAATCATAACCAGTATTCATAGAATAATCCGGAACTAGTGAATAACCAGTTCCACCTATAAAATCCATACTAAAAACATTAAAAATACATATAAACAAAAAAACAACTGTAAAACTAATTTTCATTTTTTTTCGCCTTATTAAAAAATTTCACCATTTCAGGCAATTTTTTAAGACAAGCTTTAATTCTCATCTCATCTTTATGATTTATTGCTGGATAACCAGAAACAAACATATCGGATTTAATATTGTTCATAACTACTGCTCTTGCACCAACTATAACATTATTACCTATTTCAAGATGACCTGTCACTCCAACCTGACCAGCTAAACTAACTCCATCACCTATTTTAACACTGCCAGATATACCTACCTGAGCAACAATAAAACAGTATTTGCCGATTTTTACATTATGTGCAATATGAACAAGATTATCAATTTTAGTAAAATCTCCTATTGAGGTAGAACCTGAAACGCCTCTATCAATAGTAACATTACACCCTATCTCTACATTATTTCCTATTTTAACATTGCCAATATGAGGAATTTTTAAAACACTTCCATCTAAAGGAACAAATCCAAAACCATCTCCACCTATTACAGTTCCAGGATGAATAATTACATTATTTCCTATAACAGTTTCTGATCTAATAACAACATTTTCATATATTATACAATTATCACCTATTTTAACATTGTTTTCGATTTTTACCCCTGAAAGTATTTTTGTACTATCCCCAATAATTGAATCGTCACCGATTTTAACAAAATCATCAATAAATATATTTTCTTTGATTAAAGCTTTACCAGATATATTTGCAAACTCAGATATACCTTTTCTATTGTCTTTTTTTTCAAAAAGAGATAATAATTTTGCATAAGCTAAATAAGCATTATCAACAATAAAAAAAACTTTTTTTAAACCTATATATTCGTTTTTAAAAAGTTCTTTATTAATTAATACATAACCGCTTTTTGTAATTTGCAATTCATCAATGTATTTTTTATTGCCAAGAAATGTTATATCTTGGCAACCTGACTCCTCAAGAGTACTTATACCAGATATATAGGAGTCTTTTTTATAATCTCCTTTTATATCGCATTTTACAATATCAGCTATTTGTTCAACATTATACAAAGACATAATTATTAACCTTTTATTATTTTTTTGAATTAAGTTCTTTTAAAACATCATCTGTAACATCTAATCCACCAAAATGAACAGCTGTAATTTCAAGAACATATTTTATATTCATTTTTGCAGATATTTTTTTTATTGCATTGTTAATTTCATTTCTAATTGATTCAAAATGTTGTTGCTCAAGCTCTTTAAGTTCATTTTCAAATTCATTAGCTTTCTTTTTAAACCCAATTATATCAACCTGATAATCATTTAAAGTTTTTTTATACTCAGCATCAGTTAACTTACCAGACTGTTTATCATTTTTTATTTGTTCTTCTCTTTCTTTTAACTTATTACCAAGCTCTGCTATCTCACCTTGTCTTTTATCAAGTTCCATTTTAAGTAAATCCTGAACATTTTGAGACCTTTCATATTCGTTGATAAGCCTTGTAAAATCAACTGTTGCAATAAAAATTTCTTTAGCAGCAAAACTACAAACACCTAAAACCATAATAATTATAATTGCAAAAAACTTTTTCATCTAAAGTTCCTCCCTAGAACATATAACCTATCCCTAGATATATTCTTCCTTTTTTGTATATTATATCGTCAACAGGCTTACCATAATCAAGCCTTATTATACCAAGTGGTGAATAAAATGCAAATCCTATACCAGCAGTTTTCTTTAACTTACCATTGATATTGGCAATATCAGCAAAGACAACATACCATAATTTTTCATTAACTTTTAATCTTTCTTCTATATTTATCAAAATATAAGAATCTGATGAAAAAACAGAAGATTTATAACCTCTAAGTGAATCTCTACCACCTACCGAAACTTTTTCAAATTCTCTAAGCTTACTTTCTGAAACTGATATTCTTTCTGTTTTTATTCTCAATGCATCTATTTTTTTATCTTTTTTTACAAAAAAACTTCTATCAGCTAAATAAGTAAAATATCCCTGATCACCATCAAGAAATAATTTACCTGTAACTCCAGTTTCCCATTTAAACTTACCATTATGAAGTTGATTTATACCACGCAATTTAATCCATTCTCTATTTTCCAAAATTATTGTTCCTGGAATTTCCATTTTAATATTTTCTGAAATATATTCATATTCAATATTCTTTTTTACCATTTCATTACCAAGGGTTAGCTTAAATCCATCACGTTTTTCTTTATAATCATACTGATACAATCCAACTTGATTATATTTTTCCTTATCTAAAGAATAATCAAAAATATTAATATCACCGCTTAATCTCTTAATAAAATATGGAATACTATATTTAAAATCAAAATTTCTAACTTCACCAAATTCAGTTAAAAATTTAATTCTTTCAGCCTTACCTCTAAAATTTTTCTTTTCAAAAGATACAGAACCAACAAATCCATTAAATTCACCATAACTTAAACCAAAATCAATTTCTCCGGTCTTTTTTTCTACAACTTCGATTTTTATTATAACCATATTATGATTTTTACCAGAATTAATAAAAAACCTAATATCTTCAAAAGCTTCTATTTTTCTAAGTTCATCTATACCACGAACAACATTATGATAATTATAAAAATCACCTTTATATATATTTAATTTTTTATAGATTATTTCATCTGAAGTTTCTTCATTTCCAGAAATTTCAATACTTTCAATCAAAGGTTCTGAAATTAAAAAAACTATTTCACTCCCATCTTCTAAAACTTCTACATCATTTACCCTTGATAAAACATAGCCCCTTGAAGAATAAAACTTTTCAATACTATATATATCTTCTTTTAATGAGTTAAAATTAAAAACATTTCCTTCTTTTAATAAAATCACTTTGTTTAATATTCTTGCAGAAAATACATTATTGTTTTTAAAAGATATTTTTTTTATAACATTGTTTTCAATAACTTTAAAAATAATTTTTAATCCACCAGAAAGTTTTTCAGTATCTGCACCAACATCTGCAAAAAAACCTGTTTTATATATTCTATTTATATCTTTTTGTAGAGTTTCTGCATTAAAAACATTTCCAGTCTGACTTTTTATAAGAAGAAATAATTCAGATGAATTTATAGAAATATTTCCTGATATTTCTATTTTAGTAATAATATCAGAAAAAGAAAAGCTAACTGTATTAAATAAAAATATATATAAAACTATAAAATATTTCAGAAATTTATTTTCCATTTTAACCTTAACGAACTTTCATCCTGAGAATTCGTACTTTCAATTTTCATTCTCTCATTAAATCTGTATTCTATTCCATAGGTTTCATCTTCGTTTTTTAAAGCTTTTTCATAATTAAGAAAAATATTTTCATTAAATCTTTTTTTCAAAAAAATATTATATTCATCATTATCTTTTTTCAAATCTACACTATCAAAATTAAACTTTTTTGTAAAACTTTTAATAAATGTTTTTTGAATACCGAGCAATTCTAAGAATTTTTCTTTAGGATCTTTACTATCAAGAAAACCAAATATACTGTTTTCTTTTAAAACATTATATATTTCATCTTGAGTTTTTTCAGGTTCAGAATAAAGAACAAAACTAACATCCTCACCTTTACCCTTTACAGAAGAATAAACAGTAAGGTTGGAAAAATCTTTTTTTAAAGTTAAATCATACCAAATATTTTTTTTAATACCTTCGAAATCATATACTTTATCATTGTCAATAGTAGCATTAACTTTATATTCTGTTTCAAGTTTTTTTCTATTTTCGTAAATATTAAGTATTTTTCTCTCAATATTAGAAAAAATATCTGTAGTTGAAACATTTCCTCGCATTATAGAAAATTTATTACCTAATATATCAATATAACCACCATCAATTCTTAAATCTATTTTATCAATATCTTTTGTATTCATATTAATATTTCCAGACATAATAAATTTATGCGATTTATAATGTATTTCAGCTTTTTTTATATTTAATTTTACATTTTCAAATTCAAATGGAAGTTTTTTATCTGATAAATAAAGTATTTTTAAAATAGTATTTTCAAAATCCAATTCTCCACCAATTTTATATTTACCTTTATTTGCATCAATATTTAAATTACCAAATACAACAGATTCAAAATTAAATTTTTCTGTATTAAACTTCATTAAATGAGGTTTTTTGGAATTTACCTTTATAGAAAAATCTTTCATTGAATTATAATCAAACCATCCTGAAGCATAAAAAACAGCATTAGAATTAATAAATTCCAAATCTTTAAAACTAAGATCTTTTGAGTTAAATTCCACTTTTCCACTTATATTCCAATCAGGTATATCCTTATAATGCGCTTTATCTAAAATAATATAACCTGAAATATTATTATCAACTCCAGTAAATCTTGCAACTTTATTTTTTATTTTAAAACCCATATATTCATAGGAAGTATTTCCTAATATCCTACCTGAATAACTTAATACTTTTTGAAAATATTCAGCCTGAATTTCAACAGTATCATCAAGTATTTTAAAAATAACATTTTCAGAAAATAATTTTTCATCCATAAATATAAATTTTCCATCTATCATATTTAAATTATAATCATTGAAATTTAAATTAAGATCTTCTGGTTCAAAAACATATTTATCATTAATATTTGTAAAATTAATCTTAGATGATTTAATATTTATATTGTTTTTTGAATATGGAATATTTATATCAATATCTTTAAAACTACCAATTATTTTATCTTTATCAAACTTCAATGTAACAATAGTATTTTCAAAATCCATTATAAACTTGTCTTTTTCATATATACCTTTGAAAACAACATTTTCACGCTTAAAATCAATTATTTCAATTTTTCCACATTTTCCTGAAAATTCAAACTTATTATTTAAAAAATTTAAATTAAGAAAAACATCAGAAATATTGAAATTTTTCTTAGAAAAACCTTTAATATATAGTTTATATTTTGATTCTATAGTATTATTCCTTAAATCTATATTGATAAAATCATTTGAATCTTTTTTTCTTAATGATAAAAATTTAAAATCATCATTAAAAACACCTGATATTTTCTCATCAAGCATATTGTTCTCAAGAATTATATCAATTTTTTTTGTATTTATAGAATACATTAATTCAAAAATTTCTGGAATAATAAGTTTAAACATTTCTTCTGTTTTAACAATTCTAACATTATGAATATTTTCATATAATCTAAAAAAACATTTATCAAAATTTAAATTATTTTTTTCATCTAGAAAAAAATCTCCCCAAAAACTTGTGTTAAACGGTAATTGAATTCTAAAATTCCCCTTATTTTTATTGTTTTCTAAAAAAAGAATTCCTTTTATATCACCATAACTTAAATTAAGTTTATATATATTTTCTTTTTTTAAATTTAATTCAACTTTTCCGAATTTGAAATTTGCATCAATTAAAATATTATTATCTTCACCATATATTCGTAAAAAATTCTTATTATTAGTTTTCTGTTCTATAGTAAAATCAGTATAAGTTTTTCTAATTCTTTCTCCCTTCAAAATAAAATCAAAACCTGCTATTTCAAAGTTAACATCATTAAAAATCCTTTTATCACCATCTATTTTTACCTCACCCTTTATATTTGTTATTTCATAAGGAATATCCTGAATCTTCACACTAATATCATTAAAGTTTAATTGGCCTTTTACAACAATATTATTTTTTTCTTTTATTATATTTATATCAATATCAAATACTCCTTTAATAAAATCTATATTACTAAAATCTTTGAGAAATTCAGAATATTTCTTTATATCTGCATTTTTAACCTCAAGCTCTATATCAAAATAATCATTATCAATAATCCCATTTAAATAAAAATTACTATTTTTCAATTCAAATTCTATATCTGAAGAAATTTCAACTTTACCAAAAACTTCTTTTTCACTTATATCAAGAAGTTTTCCATTATATTTAATGTTTTTTAATAAAAAGTCAGTTTTAAAAAATTTAATTTTGCCAGCTAAACTTAAATTTTCTTGTGATTTCATACTATTAAAATCAATATTTATATCTCCATAATAACAGTTAATTGAAAATATAGGTTTAATAAACAATAAAGAAAAAAATTCAGGTCTTATTGTAATATTATCAAAATAAGCTAAAACACCATTATCCGAAATATTAACTTTTTTTAGAACAATTCTAATATATGAAATATCAAGCTCATTGTAATCAATTTTAAAATTATCTTTGTTTAAAGCTTCAATTTTCTTTAAAACAATTGATCTATAATAACCTTTAATAGAATCATTCTGAATTATAACAAGTATTAAAATTATTATTGTAAGAATAATTACAAGTCTTAAAAATACTTTTTGCATTGATTTTCACCCTCTCTTAAAATAATACATTTGAAAAAAAACTTGGTCAAGGGAATTATGATTTTTAAATTAAATATTAGTTTTTATTGAAAATTCAAATTCTTTTTTATCAAGAATGTCTATATATTCTATTCCTAATCCATTTTTATTATTTATATCAAAATTAAATTCAATATTAAAATTATCTTTGTTTATATCTTTATTTAATATTTTAATTTTTGACCTATAAAATTCTCTTCCAAAACCCAATCCTGGTCTTGAATCAAAAATTCCTCCGTAAATGACATTATAACCATTTCGTTTTCCAAGAACAAGATTAAAATCATTATCAAAACCAATATGATCAACACCAATTTCAAAAAAACCTTTTTCGTTTTTATAAAATAAAATATTAAGATCAGAAAAAAATCTATCTTTTTCATGTGAATAAACAAAATCATATACAGTATTTATTTCCATACCGTTAAAACCTTCTATCATACTTACAAAACTATTTTGATCATCTTCCATAAGTTTTCTAACTTTTTCTGATGCAAATTTAATATTATCCGATATATCCTGAACATTATCTATACTTTTTGATATAGAGCCTTTTTTATCAGAAATATTTTCAAACACCGAAGAAACATTTTTAAGTGCATTTTGCGCTTCTTTCAAAGATTTTACAATTTCAGGACTAATTTTCTCAAAATCCTTATTAAAAGTTTTAATTGTATTTTCAAGTTCTATTCCAATACTATCTATCCTTTTATTTAAATTTCCTGCAATAATATCAGTTTTAGATGAAGCACTCTCAAAATTTTTAAATATACTATCAATATTTTTTTTGTTATTATCCATTACCGAATTCATATTTTGAACAAGATATTTCATTTCTTCAGAAAGTTTACTTACAGAAATAAGAAGTCTATCAATAGAATACGATTCTTTACCAAATATAGTTTCACCTTTTTTTAATATTTTTCCAGATTTATCAGGTCTTGAAATTATATCAACATATTTTTCTCCGATAAGACCACCTGTTTTTATTGAAACAGCAATATCTTCTGTTAAAGGAACTTTCTTTTTAAAAGAAAGTTTAACTCTTATTTTTCTATCATAAAATTCTATACCCTTAACACTACCACAATTTACACCGTTAAAATAAATAAGAGAACCATCAGCCAAAGCATCTACATTATCAAAAAGCACATATATATAATTTACTTCTCTAATTGCAGCAAGATCATCTACAAAAAAAATCATAACACCAAGCAATATAAGCCCGGTAAAAATAAAAATTCCATTAATAACTAGTTTATTCATCAATTGTTCCTGTTAGTATTAATTTTGTTTGTATATTATCTGATTTCATAATTTCTTGTCTATTTCCATGTTCAAGAATTACACCATCCGAATGTATAGCAATTCTATCGGCGATTCTCATAGCAGAATTAACATCATGAGTTATCACAATAGAGGTGTTTTTCCTTTTTTTTTGCATATCTTTTATCATATTATCAATATTTCTTACCATTACTGCATCAAGCCCTGTAGTTGGTTCATCATATATAAGCACTTCAGGATTCAATACTAAAGCTCTTGCAAGAGCAACTCTTTTTTTCATACCACCTGAAAGTTCTTCTGGAAAAATATAAGCACTTTCTTTTAATTCAAGTTCTTCAAGAACACTAAAAACAATAGAATATATATCTTTTTCCTTTTTTTTCAAATAATATCTTAAACCAAAACTTATATTATCATATACATTCATATAATCAAAAAGTGCTGAATTCTGAAATACCATACCAAAATTCTGTCTATATTTTCTTAAAAAAGATGGAGAATTATAATCTATTTCTTTTTCTTTAAATTTAACAATACCAGAATCAGGCTTCATAAGACCAGCAATAATTCGCATCAAAACAGATTTACCACAACCTGATCTTCCCATTATACATAAACATTCTCCGGGAAAAACCTCTAAAGACAAATTATTAAGAACTTTTTTTGTATCAAAACTTTTTGTTAAAGCTTCTATTTTAATTATATTCATAAAAAAACCTCATTTACATCTCATACACAAGAAAATAAAAATATTTTAAAAACACTGTTAAAAAATAATCAAGTACAAGTATTGATATAATCGATATAACAACTGAAAAAGTTGCACTTTCTCCAACACCTTTTGCACCTTTTGTAGTCCTAAACCCATTAAAACAACATACAAGAGATATTACAAAACCAAATATAATAGCTTTAAATAATCCAGAACCAATATCATAATTTTCAACCCATACAATTATAGAATTTTTATAAGATACAAGACTTATACCAACCTGAGAAACTGCAACAAAAGCTCCACCTGCAAGACCAACAAAATCAGAATATATAACAAGAATAGGTAACATAATTATACTTGCTAATATTTTAGGCAAAGATATGTAAGCATAAGGATCTACAGAAAGCATTTTCAAAGCATCAATTTGTTCAGTTATTTTCATAGTGCCAATTTCAGCAGCCATCGCAGAACCAGCTCTTCCGGCAACGATTATCGAAACAAGTACTGGAGATAATTCTCTAAGTATTGCTAAAGCAACAACTCCACCGATATAGGATTGCGCACCCATTTTCATAAAATTAAAGCCAACCTGTATTACAAAAACCATTCCTGTAAATATACCGGCTAAAGTTACTACACCAAAAGACTTTACTCCAATTGAATAAATTTCTAAAAAAAGAACTTTATAATAAAATCTTTCATTAAATAAAGCTCTAATATTATTCAATAAAAAGATGTATATACCACCTAAATATTCAAACATAGATACAATACTCTTAAAAAATATACTCATTTTCAAAATCTTCCATAAAATAATCAGTTTTTAATTTTTCTACTATAACATTATCATTATTTCTAATTTTTAAAATTAAATCATATTCAATATCTTTCATTTTATTTAAAAATTCCTTAAAATCAACACATTCACTGTATAATGGAAAAACAGGTTTTAAAAGACTCAAATCATTTTTACCATTTTTAAGATTAACATCTGTTTTTATAATTATTTTGCCTTCACCCTCTCCTTTTACTATACCAGAAACTGTTATATTCTTGCTATTAATATCTACATCTCTAAAATAAAGTTTTTTTCTAGGATTTTTTATATTTTCAACTTTTATATTTATTTTTGCAATATTTACATCAATAAATGGATTTTCTATCAATAATCTAATTATATTCATAATTTTTGAAGAAATTACAGCTTCCATATCGTTTTCTGCTTTAAAGAAAATATTTTCAATATTTAGTTTTTTTAGATAAAACCCACTTTCTTCAAATCCTATATTCACACTGACTCTTACATCATATTTTTTTTCAATATTTCTATCTAATGCTTGATAAAGAACACTATCAAAAGTTTTTAATAAAATATCATTGTTTTTTACAATATGACATAAAAAACTTTGATTAATATTATTATTATAAAATTCAACATTTAAAGGAATAATTAAAGGGAATTTACCAACTTCTCCAACAACACCAAAATTACTATCATAATAAATCATACCTTTTATATTTCCATTAACCCCTATCTTATATCCACCTTTTTCATCATATATAGTATCAATAATATAAGCATTCTGAAGAAAATAATTAACTGGACCTTTTCCAAAAGCCCTATGCCCAAGTGCAAATACCCTATTTTCTGAATTTTCTGTAACAGTACCAAGAACTCCAATATTCATATCTCCTGATACAATACTTATCATAACAGGGCTTCCACCTGACAATTCTGTTTTTTCATCGTTTTTTGAAAACAAAAAACTACTGTTTGGAACACTTACAGTATTAAGACCTATATTTTTTTTTATATTTTTTAAAACATATTCAGAATATGAATCTATATATATTTTTTCTTGTGGAGAAAAATTAAAACCTATAGCTGGAAATTCTAAAGATACTGTTTTGAGTTTTTCTTTAATGTATTCTATTGGTAATACAACTGCTAATTTATTTTTATTACCTGAAAAAGCATGACTTACAGCACCAACTATTTTTTCATCAATTATAAGTGGAGATCCCGAACATCCTGCAACAAAACCATGTTCATCCAAACTTTTTATAATAATAATTTCACATGATGGTGAAGTATTTTCAAATTCTATTGTTGATGAATGAAAAGTATTTACAATTTCAACTTTTATATCGTAAAATTCATTTCCTGTAAATACAGTCCTAACAATACCTTTTTGACCAGATTTATACTCAAATGAAAAAACATTAAATATAAACAAAAATAAAAAAATCCATATTATATTGATTTTCTTCAATTAATTCTCCAAAAACAAAAAATCTTTAAACCTTTATTCAGGATATTCAATTATAATTGCTCCATTTATGTTTCTTTGCCTTCCATCAGAAGGTCTATTTATAAGTTTGCCATCTATTACAAGAGTTGAAGAACCACCGCCATCAAGATTCATAGCCTGATAATAACCTTCACTATAAAGAAAATCTGCAAAATCTTTAAGTTTCATACCACTGCTATAACCTTTTTGTCTACCATCTAAAGTAATAAGGCAAAGATCCCCTTCTTTGTTAATACCTGCAGCAGTTCTCGGTGCATTATAAAAAACAACATCTGGTTTAAATTTTTCTTCAATAGCAGTTATATGTAATTTACCATCTTTAATCAAGGTAGGCCCACCACCTATAGCATATCGTACATTTTTCATTTCTTCACCAGGAAAAAATTCAATACTGACTTTATCAAAAATACCAGCTTTTGAAAAAAAATCCATATTATCAGGATCATGAACAGATATTACATATCCATCAGGAGGTATATAAGCGTTTTTACTCGAAATTTCAACTATTTTATCTGATGATATAGATAATTCAATACCGTTTTTTTCAGTTTTTGTACTACTTCCAAATTCAGGTGTAAAAAGCGATATTTTCCCCATATAATAAGGCTGATTTATACTATCTATAGTAAATTTTTTATTTTTTAACATAAATTCAGTCTTAATATCAGGAACTGTAATAAAATAATCATTATTATCTGTAAAACATAAAACAGATCTTCTATAAACAGGAAGACAAACAATTTTGTGATTTATTATAACTGTTCCAAGTGGTCTGCCAGTTTTTACATTGTAAAAAGCAGCATTTATAGCAATTAATGCATTATATTTCTCTGCTATATAAGTTAAACTATTTCTATGAAAAAGGCTAAAATCAGATAATACAACTCTTTTTATATAATTATATCCTTTTTTTAAAATTACAGTATATGCTACTTGAGGTCCTTCTTTATCGTTAAATGTTTTTTTTTCAATTTCAATACCAGGATACAAAACTTTTGCAAAAGAAAATTGAAATGAAAAAATCGTAATTAGTAAAAATATAAGAGTTTTTTTAAAAAAAGTAAGTTTTTCTTTAATGATAACTTTTTTTGATTTTATTTCAATAGTTTTAACACTAGGAGAAACCGAAGTAAAACTTGCAGATGTTTCATATTTTCTATTTCTTAAATTTTTATCAATTGAAATTTCACCATTTTTTATATCACAGTTTATATTGGTAGATTTATTAGAAAAATCAACATTTATTGATATATCTTCTCGGAAAATTGAATATTTCCCAAGAATTGTTTTTAAAATGTTCATAATTCTTCAGATACCCTTCTTAACCTTTCAAGAGGTTCAAGAATTGTAAAATTATGTGTATAAGTTTGACTTGCTATCTCTTTAATTATATCAGAAAGTCTTTTTATTATTTTTTCTTCTTTAACCCTAACTTTAACAGGACTTCCAGAAAAAGAATATTGTAAAAGATAGCTTCCATCGTTTTGCAATTCAAATTCACCTGTTTCACTAAGAGGAGTTTCATCTGTATCCTGCACAAAAGCACAGTTTTCAAAAACTTTGTTTTCTAAAAACACTTCATCTTCAAAAACAACAAAATCAATTTTATAATCTATTGTTTTTAAGAATTTTTCAAAAAAAACTTTTGTTTTAATATATCTATCAAGTGTTGAACCAAAAATATATTTTTGAAATTTTGATAATCTAAGATCTTCTGTAAATTTATAATCAACTGGAATTCCTTCCTCATTTACAGAAAGAAAATATCCTCTAAACAAATCAGCTCTTTTTTTTGTCAATGCATAGGTTATTATCATAATTTTATATCTATGCTCCCACCTCTGTTATGCTTAGCATCACCAAAAAGATTTTTTAATTTATTCATCTTTTCTTCATGCTCTTGTTTATCTTTTTCTTCTTTTTCTTTTTTCTTTTTTTTTTCTTCTTCACTTTTATTTTCACCATCAGGATCTATTCCAGCATTTTCTGTAGAATCAACTTTATTTACAGATGTCTTTTGATGATCATCGTCTTTTTTTTGTAATTGAGGATATTGATCAGTTCCTTGAGCTCTAGTTTCCTGAATATCCTTAACCTTAGAAGCATTAAGATTTTGTGCTATATGAGTATTTATTTCAACCGGATCAATAGACGCCATAATTATTCCTATAAAAGAATTTTTTTTAACTAATTAAATTATATCAACTATATGGATTTATTTTAAGATAACCATCTTCATATAAAATCGTAGCAAATTTAATTTCATCTTTTACCTGCATAACACCCTTTCTAATAGTAATAGTAACACCTGGGAATATTTTTTCTTTAACTTTAAGTTTCCCACTCTGACTACCTTCTATTTCTTCTTCAAGATTATCTCTTTCTATAAGAAGATTTTCGACTTTTTTTTCAAGCTGTCCTCTTAACACAATATATTTTGATAATTTATCCTGTTTATCATCAGGAAGAGTTTTCAATCTTTTTTTTAGATTTTCAAGTACTTCTGAAGCTTCATTTATTTTATCAATATCATCATAAACACGATTTACTTCAACATCAATATCATCTATTCTTTTCATTATTTCTTCACGAATACCTATTATTACCGATGTTTTAGTAGCTAAATGACTTCCCAAAGTCTTACATTCTATAAGTTCTTGAGCTCTTATAACTCCACCAACAATAAGCCCCTTTCCATCCATTACTTTTATTCTTTCACCTTTAATATTAGAATGCATAACAGCTCTGGACACAACAAGTTCTTTATTACAGGAAACATTGCTGTTTTCGATGAATTTTGCAATTATACTACCATTTGCTTTAACTTTTCCAGCATCTTTTCCCATAATACCACCTTTGACAATAATATCTCCGGTAGCTTCAAGATCACATGCACCAACTGTTTTTTCAATTTCAATATTACCTTTAGCCTTAACATAAAATCCATCTAGCACACTGCCTTTTATAATAACAGACCCGATAAAATCGATATTACCAACTTTTAAATCAACATCACCCTCTATAATATACACTGGGGTTACAGTTAACTTTTCACCTTCTTTCATAACTTGACCATCTAAAAGAGATGTTATTTTTTGACCATCTTCTGAAAGTTCAACATTTTTACCAACAAATCCCTCAATAGAAATATCTTCACCAACTTCTGATTCAATTACATTACCAAGAATATCTTTACCATTTTTACCTTTTTCTGGCATTTTATATTCTGCAAGAACTTCACCTTTTACAACATTTGTAATAATATCAAGATGTTTAAAATCAACAGAACCATCTTCAAGAAGTTGAGGTTTTATGTTTTTTGCAAGATTTATTTTAAACTCAAGTCTGCCATTTTTTCCTTTTTGAGGTTCAATTCCTTTTGCAATTAATATTTTTTCATTATATTTTAAATCTTTTACAATTTCATTTGGAGCATGCTCTATTATACCAAAAACAATATTTTCTTTAGCAATTAATTCCAAAATACCTTTTACAGTAGGAGCACTTCCACCCTGAGGTTCTGTAGCTGTAATAAAAGCTTGCATATTATCATCAGATATTTCTATAGTTATTTCTGAATCAACATATATATCAGGATCATACTCTGCAATTTTAACTTGAGGCTTATCAGATTCCAAAAATTCTTTAACAGCCTCATAATCTACATTAACAATACCATTTTCTTCAATTACTTTTTGTACATCATCAAGTTCACCCTTTTTTTCACTATGAGAAACAAGAAATATGCCATCTTTGCTTTTATCAATTGATAAAACAACTTTATCAGTATTCTTTTTTTCAATATTTTCAAGTACATCTTCAATATTTTCAGTTTTTTCTTTTTTTGAGGTTACACTGACAAGTGGAATTATTTTAATTTTATAATTTTTTTTACCAAAACCAAGAAACCCTTCAGAACCTTCTTTAAGAATCTCCATTTCAACATCGTTTTCATTAAGACCCAATTTTAAAAGTGATTTTTCAATAAGCTCATCAAGATCTGGACCTTCATAAATATAAAAATCTGACATTATCCCTCCAGACTAATCGTAAAGAATTTCCTCCTTGAAATTCTTCAGCTTTTCCTTCAATCTGTTGACTGCTTTTGTGTGTAATTGAGACACTCTCGAATCAGAAACACTAAGAACTTTACCTATTTCTTTGAGAGTAAGTTCTTCAAAATAATATAAAGAAATAACAAGTTTTTCTCTTTCACTTAAAGAACTTATTGCATCGACAAGAAGTTCTTTAATCTCAGATTTTTCAGCAACTTCAAGGGGATTTGATACTGTTTTATCCTCTATAAAATCACCTCTTGTAGAATTTCTATTATCATCATCAAAAAATATATCATCAGTTGAAGTAACCTGACTCCTTCTGATTTCAGAGTAGGTTTTTCTTAAATCTTGAATTGTAATTCCCATTTCTTCAGCAAGTTCTTCATCATTAGCTTCTCTTGACAGACGGCTGTTAAGAGTTGACTTTGCACGCTCAAGCTCTTTAGATTTTTGAACAACTGATCTTGGAACCCAGTTTTGTTCACGAAGACAATCAATTATTGCTCCATGAATTCTAACACCTGCATAAGTTTTAAATTTAACATTTTTACTAGGATCAAATTTAGATATAGCATCCATTAATCCAAATGTACCGTAACTTACCAAATCATCAAATTCAACATTCGGTGGTAATTTTTCATATACTCTTCTTGCAATGTATTTTACATAGGGAGCATATATCTCAATAAGCTTATTTTTCGAATAAGCATCGTCATTACTTTTATAATTGAGCCAAAGCTCATTAGCCAAAGCTTCCTGATCAGGCACTATATTCCCCCTCTAAGAAAAAAATAAAAAATATAAAGTTATAAAAACCCCAATAGAAACTGCTCCTATTATAAAATAAAGATAAATAGGCATTTTTTCTTCATAATCTGTATCATTTTCATAATTATTTATATCAACATCATTTTCTGCTTGTTTTTCTGTATTTTGAACAGCACTTATCTTTAATTCATCCTGTAATGCAGCATCTCCAACATATAAATCACCTAAACCAACTGTAATCTGAATAGAACCAGAAGCTTCAAGTCTATTCACCGAAGTTACTTTACCAACATAAGTTGTTTTTGCAGCATCTGAATTTTTATCATATATAACATCTTCAAGTTTTGCAGTATCAATGTTTGAATCAACTATCCTTATATGAATCTCATCCCCGAGTTTGAGTTTATTCACAGGAATACCATCAATAGGATCAAGAATAGGGTTAACCTTAATTTTTATCAGTTTTGACTTTGAGCTTGTTTCTTCATTCAAAACATTATTTTCTTCAACAAGATCCATTATGTTTTCCTCCACATTCACAAGAGAATATTTAACTTCAATTTTAAGATTGCTTTTTTTATATATCTTTCTAAATACCTCTTCCATAATATCTTTAATCAATACATTTTTCAAAAAAGGATCTCTTGATGCTGTAATTATCTCAAATATTTTTTTTATTTTTTCACCATTAAAATTAGTATCAAACTGATTATATATTTTTTCTATAAATTCTTTTTTTGAATCATTTTCATTTATTTCAGAGTTTATATGATCAACAATACCACAAAAATCATCACCTTCAATGGTAAGGTCATAATCTGTTATTTTAGAATTATGTATAGCCGAAAATGCGAATTTATTTATAACTTCTTCCTGAGAATCAGCAATTAAAGAAAAAATACCAGCATTATCCGTATTATCTTCAATAATACCATTCACCCAGAACTCAAAATATCTTCCTTCCATAATTTAAGGTTTCCTTTTTTCAACATCTTTGAAAATATAGTCAGTATTACGTATTACATTTTTTTCCTTATTCTTTGAAGAAGAAGGTCTAATAAACTCAACTATTAGCATTATTGCTATAATTACAACACAAAATGCCGGAAAAGCGACAATTGTCTTTTTTAAAGCAACAAATTCATTGCTCTGATTTAAAGCAATTATAAAAAATATTATACTTGAAAAAAAGGCAATTATCAAACTGACAATCACAATCCTTTTCATTATATTATATACTCTCCTCTTAGTAAAGTATTTATATGCATATTTCCAGTATTTAAATCAAATTCACATACTCTTCCAAAGTCTCCGCCTGTATCTTCTGAAATTATACTTATATTTTCCTCATTAAGTATTTTCTTTGCAGAAATAATATTTTCAAATCCAATATTTTTATTTCCTATATCTGTTAATTTAGCACCACCAGTTATTTTTGCAACAATATCTCTTTTACTTGTCTGCCGGTACAAGTCACTCAAAGCAATATAAATTCCAGAATCAACATATTTTAAAAAACTGTTTGGCCTAGAATTTGAAATATAATTAGGTAAAATACTATGTAGCATAATTCCTGTTTTTGTAAATCTTTCATACAAAACAATTACAACACACGAACCAATACCATCAGTATGAAAAATATCCCCTTTTACTCCAAACTTAAAATCTCCAACCGGAACTATAATTTTCATCAAAAAAATACCAGTATCCCACCAAAATCAGTTTTTTCTTCTCTTAAAAATATATTATTAAATATATAATCAAAATTATCTTTATCTTTTGTTCTCTTTTGAACTTCATTATTAAAAAAACTTTCTAAAAAATCACAATTAAAAGTATATTTTTTAAGATTAAAATTATCATTTTCGGCAAATATCTTTAATATTTCGCATAATATAAATTTAATATCATCGCTTATTTCATCAAAAAAACATTTACTATTATGGTTTAAATTATCTGCTATGTGTTTATTTATATAAAGAAGAACAGATATATCTTTTTTATCAAGAAAAAATTCTGTATAAAAAACATAAGCATTGCATTGAAATTTTCTATTAATCAATTCGCCAGTAATATAAGAATTAACATTAGGCAATTCAATATCAGTAATATTTCCGAAAAAATCATTTATATGAACAGAAATTCTTCCAGAAATAATATTAGTAAGTTCACTAATCTTGCTATTAAAAATATCGTTATTCATTCTTTGCTCTCCTCACGCTATTAAACTTATTAATCGCATGAACAATGTTACCTTTCATAAAAATCTTAACAATTTCTTCAATATCAGGATACAGATTTTTACCAATAATTTTCATATTTTCTTCAGTGAATCTATCTAAAACATAATCTGTTTTGTTTTCAATTCTGAAAGTTTCAGAAAAAATACCTACTCTTAATCTATAAAATTTTTTTCCAATATTACTAATTACTGATGATATACCATTATGACCACCATCACCTTTATTAAAACCTATTTTTAATTTACCAAATTCAATATCAAGATCATCATGTATTATCAATATATTTTCAGGTTTAATTTGCATTTTTGAACAGAATTTTAAAATACAATCACCACTTAAATTCATATATGTATGAGGTCGAACAAAAATTATATCTTCTCTTGCATATTTTATCTGAAAAAACTCAGATAAATTTGCATTCTCATAATTTTGACTTAAAAAATTGTTTTCTCTAAAATATTCTATAAAATCATATCCTATATTATGTCTTGTAAATCTATATTTTTCAGGATAATTTCCTAATCCTGCTATTAATTTCAAAAATCCTCCATATTATTATAAATAATATTTTTCAAATCTTCCTCTTCAACAATTAAAAGATTCGCATTTAATATATTTTTTACTTCAGGTGTTAAATTTTCAAACACTTTTTTTAAATTATCATAAAGCCATTTTTCATTTGGAAAATCTCTAAGCATTTCTTTAAATATTATTTTACCTTCTTCTCTGTTTTTTCTAAACTTATACTCAAAATTAAGTTTATTTGCTTCAAACTCATTAGGAAACAATATAGATATTCTTTCAATATATTTCCAAGCTTCATCAAAAAGCTCTTTTTTTATTAGTAAATTTGAAATTGAAGAAAGAACAAAATAATCATCTTTTTTAATATCAAGAGATTTTTTAAAATATAAATAAGATATATCATACATTTCTTCATTATAAGCTGCAATTCCAATATCTTTATAAGCATAAAATCTATTATCTATAAGTTCTCTTTCTTTTTTATCACCTAAATCATTAACAAGTTCCATAGCTTCTTTGTTTTCCATATCCATAGTATAACTATCTTTAGCTTTTTCATAAGCTTCTTTATAAAGACCTTTTTCAGAAAGACATTTAGCTAGAAAAAAATCAACATAAGAATTATTTTCCGCAAAATTTGCTGCATTAATATAATATACAAGAGCTTCTGAATAAGCTCCTGTTGCAAAATACACATTAGCAATATTTATAAGTATGTTATAGTTTTCTGGTTGAAGTCTTGAAGCCATTTTAAGATTATAAAGAGCTTTATCAAAATCCCCATTCCTTGCAAAATCTAGCCCATAATTATAATACGAATCAACATCAGAAAACATCTTTATATTACCTGCAAGATCAGATTCTCCAAATATCTTTTTAACATAATTTGCCCATTTACTACCTCTAAATTTATCTATAACAAAATTTTTTTCTTCTTCCATTTCATCATATTTTGTGTTTCTTTTAAGACTAAGTATTCTATAATATCTATATTTTGGGTTTTCACTATCCATAACAACAGATTTTGAATATTCAGAAAGTGCTTGACTATATTTTCTCATTTTATCAAGATATATACCTTTTCTAAAATGATTTTCAGCTTCATCTTTTATATTATTTGAAAGATCAATATAGTAAATTGCTTTTTCAAATTCTTTTTTATCAGATGCATTATCTGACAATTCACTATAGATTTTTATAAGAAAATCATTTTCATTTCTTTCTTTTATCTTTTCTATAACTTTATTCATCTCAAGTTCATTATTAACACTACTATAGTATCTAAACCATAGATAATCATCTCTATTTACCTGAAATTGCAATCCTGAATTTAAAAATTTACTATGATTATTAATAAAAAGTTCAGATTTTCCCATTTCAATCATACTTAAAAGCACAATAAAACGATTTTCTTCATTTTCAATATCAAATTCATTGTATTCGTCAAAAATATGCAAAACATTTCCATAAGATCTCTGATTAAAATAAGCTTGAGCAAGGTCTGATAGAAGATTTTTTCTTTGAACAGAATCTTTTTCACTTTCAAGAAGCATTCTTATAATTTTAATTGCATTTTTTGAATCACCTGAATCTATTAATTCTCTAACTTTAGACTTATAAAACTTTATATCTTTTTCTGATAAATAAACAGATTCAATATCTTTTACATCTTCAAGAAGTCGGTTTCCTTCATCTTCTTTACCTGTAACAACATATAATTTTGATAATTTTATTCTTATATTATCATCATCGGGATTTATACTTAAGAGTTTTTCATAAATTTCGACAGCTTTTTCTGAATTGGAATTTTCAAATATAATTGCCATCATCTTCAAAGCTTTAGGATTATTAGGAAATAAAGCAATTATTTTTTCAAGATAAGGAATTCTTCTATCTATTTCTTTTTCGTTTTCAGCAATAAAAAGCAAAGAATCTCTCAACTTATTTCCAAGTTCTTCCTCTTTAAAATATTTATAAGCAACTTCAAGATGAATTATACTTTTTTTAAATTCTCCTTCAGAAAAATACCTATCACCTTCTTTTCTATTAGCCAAATAAAGTTTTTCAACAGCATCTACATTATAAGGATCACTTATTACAAGCTCTCTATATATTTTTATAGCTTTATCAAATTCTCCATTATCTTCAAATTGAAAAGCTAATTCTATCTTTTCGGCTGAATTAGATATTTTTACAGGTTCATTGGTCTTTTGTGGAGTTTTTCTTCCGCATGAAACAACACCTGTTACAAGGATTAATATTATTAAAACACTTAATTTTCTCATATTCCCCGCTTTCAGCTTTCAAAAAGCTGCGATAATGATTTTTCTCTATGTATATTATAAATCGCTTTAGCAAACAAAGGAGCTATAGATATTACTTTTATTCTTTCAATATCTCTATGTACTGGAATACTATTTGTAACAACAACTTCTTCAATAACACTTTGATTTAATCTTTCAGCAGCAGGACCAGAAAACACTCCATGAGATGCTGCTGCAAAAACCCTTTTAGCACCATTTTGCTTTAATACTTTGGCACCATTACAAATAGTACCGGCTGTATCTATCATATCATCGACAAGAATGGTAATTTTGCCTTCAATATCACCAATAATATTCATTACCTCAGACTCATTAGGTTTTTGCCTTCTCTTATCTATTATAGCAAGAGATGCTTTCAGTTTCTTTGCAAGATTTCTAGCTCTTCCAACACCACCTGCATCAGGAGATACAACAACTATATCATTTTTTTTAAAACCCATATCCAAAAAATAATCAGCAAGAAGAGTACTTCCAAGAAAATGGTCAACAGGAATATCAAAAAATCCCTGTAATGCCCATGTATGAAAATCAAGTGCAAGAACTCTATCAACACCAGCTGTAACAATTAGATTTGATACAAGCTTAGCAGTGATCGGTTCTCTTCCTCTTGATTTTTTTTCTTGTCTTGCATATCCAAAATAAGGTATAACCGCTGTTATTCTTCCTGCGGAAGCTCTTTTTAGCGAATCTATAATAATAAGAAGAGTCATAAGATTATCAGAAACCGGACTACATGTTGGTTGTATTATAAAAACATCTTTTCCCCTAACTGTATCAAAAATCTGAACATGAATCTCACCATCTGCAAATTTGCTAATATCAACATTGCACTTTTTAACGCCCAGATAATCACATATTTGCGTACTTAAATCTTCATTTCCACCACCACATAAAATTGCCATATTCTCAGTATCCAGGAATTTAGAATTATTCATTTTTCTCTCCTGTAATTTAATTTTATAATTTGTCTAGCTCTTCCAAAAGCTAGTGAATTATCAGGCACATCTTTAGTTATAACAGAACCAGCAGCTGTGACAGAATTATTTCCTAAATTAACAGGAGCAATTAAACATGAATTACTTCCAATAAACGAATTTTCACCTATTTTTGTCTTATGTTTATTTACACCATCATAATTACAAGTTATAGTACCAGCACCTATATTGGTATTTTTTCCAATATCACTATCACCAATATAAGAAAGATGAGAAACTTTAACACTTTTGTCCAAACAGGTTTTTTTTATTTCAACAAAATTCCCAACTCTGCATTTTTCACCTATAACAGTATTTTCTCTAATTCTTGAATATGGTCCTATATTACAACCTTTATTTACCACTACACCTTTTAAATGAGAATATTCGATTTTAGAATTTTCAATTTTACAGTCCTCAATATAAACATTAGGTCCAATAATAGAGTTTTTTCCAATTGTATTTTCACCTTTTAATACTGTAAATGGAAGTATAGAAACATTATCTTCAATAACAGTATCAACATCAATAAATGTTGTTTCACTATTGTAAATATCCACACCATTATTCATAAATTCGTTATTTATTCTATTATGAATAATCTTTCTAGCTTCTGAAAGACTCTGTATATCATTAATACCACTTAAATTTTCTGAATTTCCAATATAAACATTTGTAATTAAACCTTTATTAAAAGCTTTTTCAACAAGGTCTGTAAGATAAAATTCATTTTGAGAATTATTTGAATTAATATTAAAAATTTCTTCTTTTAAAAATTTAGAATCAATAATATAAATACCAGAATTAATTTCATTTATTTTTTTTTCTGTATAATCAGCATCTTTTTCTTCAATAATACAAGCTAATTTATTATTTTTTTTAATAATTCTTCCATAACCTAAAGGATTTTTTATAATTGCAGACATAACACTTATAACAGCTTTACTTTTTATATGGTTTTTTTTGAAATTTTCAAGTTCTTGAGAAGAAAGCATTGGGGTATCACCACAAAGTATCATTAATGAATCAAAATCCTCTTTATATTCTTCTATAAATGTTCTGACCGCATGACCAGTACCCAACTGCTGTTTTTGAATAAATATACTTTCATTTGAAATATATGGCATTTTTTCTTTTATTAAATCAGGCTGATGGCCAAGAAGTATATTAACTTTATTAGAAAGATTTTTACATGAATTTATTACCCACCACAACATAGGTTTACCAGCTATTTCAAAAAGCACTTTTGGAGTATTGCTTTTCATTCTTGTACCTTTCCCAGCTGCGAGAATTAAAATATCCACTCTTTTCCTCCAAAAAAATAAAAGCGATTCTATTGTTGGAGAATCGCTTTTTTTATTATGGCTGGGACGGCTGGACTCGAACCAGCGAGTGCAGGAGTCAAAGTCCTGTGCCTTGCCAACTTGGCCACGTCCCAGTGTATATACATTATATTATATTTCAGACTCTATAGGATTTTCTTCTATTATATTTTCATTTTTACTATATGAGTCAAGAATAACATTCTGAATCATATCTCTAACTTCTGTAACAAGAGGATGGGCTGTATCTTTAAATTCTCCATTAGCCATTTTTTTAGAAGGCATTGCAACGAAGTAACCTTTCTTTCCCTCAATTATCTTCAGATCGTGGACAACGAAAATATCATCAAAAGTAACGGATACATAAGCTTTAAGTTTACCGTCGCCTTCAACTTTTCTTATTCTAACATCAGTAATTTCCACGCAATCCTCCCACATAGTTTTATGTTTATGTACTTTTTTACACCATAACACCCGAATTTGTCAAGTTTTTATTAAATATCTCAATAATATTTTTATTGAGAATTTCTTTTTTCAGTATAATCTATCATTCTTTTGATAGGAATATACGCTTTTTTTAATACTTCATTAGAAAGTACTATTTCATTCACCTCTTTGTCAAGAGTATTATAAATTTCTTCAAGTGTATTTTTTTTCATATTTTTGCAAATAGTTTTTTCACTTAATGAATATACCTTAGAATTGTATTTTTTCATAGAGTGCAAAACTCCAGTCTCAGTACCAACAAAAATAGTTTTATCTGTATTTTTTGAAGCATAATCCACCATTTGAGATGTTGACATAGCAAAATCGCATTTTTCAACAACTTTAGAATTACATTCTGGATGCACAATAATAACACTATCTTTATATTTCTCTTTAGCTTTTTTTATTGTATCAGCAGAAATATCATTATGAACACAACAAAAACCATCCCATAAAATCATATTTCTATCAGTTTTTTTAATTATATAAGAACCAAGATTTTTATCAGGTACAAAAAGAATATTTTTATATTTACTTGGAATATCTCGGACAATATCGAGTGCATTCCTAGAAGTTACACAAATATCACTTTGAGTCTTGACATCAGCAGTAGAATTAACATAACTTACAACATAAAGATTTTTGTATTTTTCCCTCATAGCGATAATATCATTAGAATTAATCATATCAGCCATAGGACAACCAGCATCCATAGTAACAGCAAGAACTTTTTTTGAAGGATTCAAGATTTTTGCAGTTTCTGCCATAAAAACAACACCTGCAAAAAGAATTATTTTTTCTTTGCAATCCATAGCTTTTTTTGCAAGACCATAAGAATCACCCAGATAATCCGCAATGTCCTGCACTTTAGGATCAAGATAATAATGTCCTAAAATAAGTACATCTTTCTCTTTTTTAAGTTTGTTAATTTCATTAATTAAATTCATAAAAGTCTTCCATTATCAATAAGTCTAATCTTTCCAACAAAAAATGCAAGAAATAATCTTGAATTTTCAGAAATAAATTCTTTTAACTCAAGATCTATTCCATCTCTAATATTAGCATAATCTTTTGTAATTATATTACAATCTATTTTTTCAATTATATATTTTTCGATTTTATTTTCAAGCTCAATTCTTTTTTGACCCATATAAGCATTTTTTTTAGCATAACATAATAAATCATAAAGAAAAACAGCTTTTTTTCTTTCCTCTTCATTAAGATATGAATTTCTTGATGACATTGCAAGACCATCAAACTCTCTAATTATATCACCAATTCTAATATCTATATCAAAATTAAGATCTTTTACCATTTTTTTTATTATAATGTATTGTTGATAATCTTTTTCTCCAAAATAAGCTCTATCTGGTCTAACAATATTGAATAATTTGCAAACAATTGTAAGAACACCTTTAAAATGACCTGGTCTTTTTTTCCCACACAAACAATCTGAAAAGCCTAATATATCAACAAATACTTTGTTTTCTTTATATATATCGCTGGTTTTTGGAATAAACACAATATCACAATTTGCTTTTTTAAGCATATTAATATCATTCTCAATATCTTTAGGATATTTTTCAAGATCTTCATTTTCTCCAAACTGAGTCGGATTTACAAATATAGAACAAACTGTTTTTTTGTTTTCTTTAACAGATTTTTCAATAAGAGAAATATGACCATTGTGAAGATAACCCATTGTAGGAACAAATCCAATACTTTCTTTAATCAGAGAAAGTTCTTTTTTTAAATCTTCAATACTATAAACAATTATCATACAAAACTCTCATCTTTTCCTGGAAATTTATTATTTTTTACATCTTCATCATATTTTTTTATAGAATTGCATATTATACTATCAAGTTCAGCATATTTTCTAACAAATTTGAATTTATTATTATTCATACCAAGCATATCTTGTAAAACTAATACTTGACCATCGCATTCAACACCAGCTCCAATTCCAATTACAGGAATTTTAAGACTATTTGTTATTTCTTGTGCAAGATCGGATGGAATACATTCAAGAACTATAGAAAAAACTCCAGCTTTTTCAAGTAATAAAGCATCTTCTTTTATCTTTTCTCTTTCATCACTAAGTCTTCCTCTTACATTGTATCCACCAAACACATTAACACTCTGCGGAGTTAGTCCAAGATGACCCATTACAGGAATTCCTGAAAGTATTATTTTTTTGATATGCTCAATGTATTCTCTACCGCCTTCAAGTTTTACTGCATTAGGTTTTGATTTTTTCATAATAATACCTGCATTTTCAACAGCTTTTTCAACACTTATCTGATAGCTCATAAAAGGCATATCAGCGACTGTAAATACAGAAGGAGCACCTTTTTTAACGCATTTAGTATGATAAATTATATCATCAACTTCAACTCCAAGAGTATCACCTTCTCCTTGAATTACATTTCCAAGAGAATCTCCAACAAGTATAATATCAATGTTATTTTTCATTTTTTCAAACATAGTTGCCATTGTATAATCATAGCAAGTAAGCATTGAAAGTTTTTTACCATTCTTATATTTAATATTATCTGATATTTTAAACAAAATATACCTCCAGCAAAATCAACATACTTTTTAAGTTTTTTCAATATCTCTATGTCTTACAAAAACTCTATAACCATTTTTTTTAAGCCAGTCAGAAAAATATTCAGAAAGCACAACCGATCTGTGTTTTCCACCCGTACATCCCAAAGCAATATGAAGCTGAGTTTTACCTTCTTTTATATATTGAGGAAGAGTAAAAGAAATAAGATCTGAAAATCTTTCTATAAATTTTTTTGAACTTGGCCACATCATAACATAACTTTCCACTTTTTTATCAAGTCCAGTTTTATTTTTTAAAGTATCAACATAAAAAGGATTTGGAAGAAATCTAACATCAAATATTATATCTGCATCTTTAATAATTCCATATTTATATCCAAATGAAGAAAAATTAATAACAATATCTCTTAAAGATTCAGATTCATCAATTGCTATAAGAATCTTTTCTCTAAGCTGTTTTACAGAAATATCAGATGTATCTATAATAATATCTGCCATTTGTTTTATACTATTTAAAAAACATTTTTCTTTTTTTATATCTTCTATAATACTTCCTTCTTCTTCTCCAAGAGGATGTTTTCTTCTTGTTTCTTTAAACCTTGAAACAATAACATCATCATTAGCTTCAAGAAACAATATACTATACTTTATTTCAAATATTTTTAATTTTTCAAGAAATGACCTGAAATTATCTAAAAAAAGTTTACCTCTAATATCTATTACAAGAGCTACTTTTTCAATTTTTGAACCTGATATACACATTTCAAGAAATTTATCTGCAATTGATAAAGGGAGATTATCAACACAAAAATAGCCCGAATCTTCCAGAACTTTTACAGCCTGACTTTTACCAGCTCCTGAAAGTCCACTTAATAATAAAAATTTCATACACACCTCTTAAAAACTATTATTCCGAATAAACATCAACAAGCATACCCCTTACATCATCCATTTTATTAAGAACATAATGAATATCCTTGTTATCAATAAGTTTTCTTGCCATTTCTTCAAGCTCAAGATTAATACTTTTTATAGTATAAAGTTGTCTACCCCCAAGTGTAGTTTTACCAGTAGTTTTTTTAATTATATTATTTTGTTCAATAAGTTTATCAACAAGTTTTTTTATATTTTTTTTATATTTTTCAAATGCTAGAAAATTTCTATCTTTTTTAAGTTCTTCACCTGAATCATCAACTTCCTGAAGAAGTTTTTCAATTGTTGATTCAAATTCTTTTGATTCAGCCCCAAAAAGTGCTGATAAAAAACTGTTTGCAGTCTTTTTAACTTTCTTTTTAGTGTTTTTTTCAAGCTTTTTAATATCAGGTCTAAAATCTACCAACATAAGTTAAGTTCTCCCCAAATTTTTTGATGAATATTGTCAATACTATCCATTCCATCAAGAATAATAAATCTTTTATCACTCTTTGCCATATCAAGATAACCATTTCTAATACTACGATGAAATTCAATTTTTTCTTTTTCAATTCTATCTTTTTGTCTACCAGAGCTTTGAATTCTTTCAAAACCAAGTTCAACAGGAACATCAATAAGAAATATTATATCAGGTTCAACACCTGAAATTGCAATTTCCATAATTTTTTTAATAAGAGAAAGATCAATATTTCTACCATAACCTTGATAAGCTAGAGTAGAATGATAATATCTATCCGATATAACTACAATATCATCTTTAAGAGCAGGCTTTATAATTTGTCTTACATGTTCAGCCCTATCAGCTGCATAAAGAAGCAACTCAGAAACTTCACTCATATCAATTGAATGAAGAAGAAGATTTCTAATTTCCTTTCCTAAAGAAGTACCACCAGGCTCAAAAGTATTAATTGCTTTTTTACCATGATTTATTAGTCTTTCTTTAAGCTTAAGTATTTGTGTGGATTTACCACTTCCTTCAGGTCCTTCAAAAGTAATAAACATTACATTTTCTCCGGTATTTTTATTCCGAGTATATCTAATCCTTTTTCTATATATTTAAGTATAACATTAATAAATTCAACATGGGAGTCTCTTTCTTCTTTTTCTTCACATAAAACTCTTTTCTTATTATAAAAAGAATTAAAATAACCGCATAAACTAATAAGAAAACCTGCTAAAATATGGGGTTGATTCTTTTCTCTTGCTCTTTCAAGCATATTTTCAAAATCCTCAACATGTCTTAAAGTATCAGAATATTCTTCAAAATCCATACAAGGTCGATTTACATTATCACTATTAAATTCAGCTTTTTTTAATATACTTTTAATTCTAACCGCAGTATATTGAATATAAGGAGCAGTTTCACCATTAAGATCAAGTACTTTGTCCCATGAAAAATCAACATCTTTATTTCTATCAGAACTTATATCATTAAAAATAACAGCACCTGTTCCAACTTTTTCTGATATATCATCAAGTTCAGTTTTAGAAAAATCTCTTTCTTCCATTATTTCTCTAACTTTTATGCAAGCTTCATCAAGTACATCTTCCATAAATATAACATTACCTTTTCTTGTTGACATTTTAGAATCTTTAAATTTATAAAGACCAAAACCAACATGTTCCATAATACCTATAAAATCTTTGTTAAGTTTTTCACAAACTTTAAAAACCTGTGCAAAATGAAGTTTTTGCTCATTTCCAACAACATAAAGCAATTTATTACCTTTCAATTCCTCAATTCTATATAAAAGAGCTGTAACATCTCTCAAAGCATATAAAGAAGCTTTATCTTTTTTTCTTAAAAGACATGGAGGCATTTTAGTTTTTTCATCAAATTCAACAACCCAAGCACCTTGACTTTCTTTTACAAGTTCAGCATCAACAAGTCTTTGCATAGTTTTTTCCATAAAAGGTTCATAAAAACTTTCACCCATATATCTATCAAATTTAACACCAAGTCTTTTATATGTTTTTTCAATATTTTCAATTGAAACTCTAACAATATACTGCCATAATTCATAATATTCTTTTTCTTTATTTTCAAGTTTTCTAAATGCTTCTCTCGCTTCATCATCAAGCTCAGGATATATTGCTTGTTCTTCATGAAATTTAACATATAAAGCAAGCAATTCTTTAACAGGATCTAGCTCTATTTTTTTTAGATTACCCCATTTTTGAATACCAACTATAACTTTTCCAAACTGAGTTCCCCAATCACCAATATGATTAACTCTCAAAACTTCAAAACCAGTTTCTTCATAAATATTTGCAAGAATATTTCCAATTATCGTTGATCTTAAATGACCTATACTAAAAGGTTTTGCAATATTAGGAGAAGAATAATCAATAATAACTTTTCCTCTATTTTTTTCTTTTTTAATTTGAAGAATAGAAATAGCTTTTTTCCACATTCTATCGTTTAAAACATCTTTTTTTATAGATATATTTAAAAAACCATTTATAAGTTCATAATCTGATATTTCTTCAATATTATTTAAAGCTTTTTTTATTTCATCAGAAATAATTTCAATTTGTTTTCCTGAACTCTTTGCCAATGGAAAAAGGATTATTGAATAATCTCCAAAACCACCTGTTTTTTGTTTTTTCAAAATTATATTTTTATATTCAGTATTATCTTTAATAATTTTTAATATTTTTTCTTCAAAATTCATTCTTTATCTCCTGTTTTTGGTAGCGTTAGTAAAGTTTGTAGTGTTTGCTTCGTTTGTTATGTTTAACCATTTCACTATCTCACCACTTCACTATCTCACTATCTCACCATTTCACTATCTCACTATCTCACCACTTCACTATCTCACTATCTCACCACTTCACTATCTCACTATCTCACCACTTCACTATCTCACTATCTCACCACTTCACTATCTCACTATCTCACCACTTCACTA